>Ga0233386_1000002_pt1 | contig 229537 bp, 222 predicted proteins | sample ElkDunMinimDraft_17_FD_191544 | JGI IMG/M metagenome (GOLD analysis project Ga0233386, IMG submission 191544) | Fecal eukaryotic communites from dung pellets of Tule Elk in California, USA - Elk Dung G4 | ecosystem: Host-associated > Mammals > Digestive system > Large intestine > Fecal...
CATCGCCGATGGTAGTGTGGGGTCTCCCCATGTGAGAGTAGGTCATCGTCAAGCTTCTACACCAAACCCCCGATCATCGAAAGATGGTCGGGGGTTTGTCTTTGGGGCAAGAAAATTGGCTCAGCCGGTATCATCTGTCGGGTGAGGCGGTGACCAAGGAGATAATCAATGCCGTGGCGTGAGTTGATCGGCCCGTTGCGCCCGATTCCGGCTACTTCTGGCTTGCAGGCCTGGTATGCAAATGTACATGCTCACATCGCCGAGCAGGGCCCGTTCGCATTAGCGGTATACGGCGGACGGGTTGCCGCTACGCCTGGGCTGGCCTTTTTGGCGGGTTACCAAGCGGCCCTGCGTGCGCTGTGGCCGACGGCTCCGGCGGGACTGGGAGCGTTCTGTGCGACAGAAAATCGCAAGCTACGCCCTGCGGATATGACTACGCGTGCGTCTGATGGGATTAGCGGGCGAAAGGACTTCGTGACTGCAGGGGCTTTCGCCTCCTGGCTTTTGGTCCTCGCGCGTGAAGAGCAGCGGGGCGAGCCAATCCGACTTGGAGTGTTTGCAGTTCAAGCAGACAGTGCGGGCGTTCTGCTGGAGGTAGGGCGGCCGATACCGCTGGTGCCCGATATTCCGCACTCTCAATTGCGCCTCGAGCAAGCCGCTGGTGAAAGGTTGGCTGGTGATGGTTGGGCGGACTACGTGAAACCCTTCCGTACACTTGAAGATACCTACGTCCTGGCTGCGCTGGCCGCGTGGCTCTATGGTCTGGGAGTGCGGCACCATTGGCCGCATGCGCTGGTGTTGCGCCTGCTCGCTGTGCTGATTGGGTCGGCAGAGCTGGCTCGTCAATCGCCACATGATCCCGCGACCCATTTGATGTTGGGCGCGCTGGGTGAACAATTTGATGACTTGCATCCCCAATTGGACCTCGCTCTGGAGGCTACAAACGGTCCCTGGGCCGAGGCATGGCAGCGCGATAAGGGAGTGCTCTGGCTGGCTAAGCATGCCCAGGCTCGTCGTTTGCAAAAGGCGATGATAGAGCTAGGGATCCTGCCCGAAACAGAGATTGGAGTTCGGAAATAGGTTTTCGTATTGGGGAACTCCACGTGCCGAATTAGACCTTATAGCAGGCGAGTTCATATTCTCCAGACTTGCCGACTGCCTTAGGGCGGAACACTAATCGCCGAATAACCTTCTGGCTAAAGGACTAAGTGCCATTGAGTTGTATATTCAAAGGACCACATCGTCGCTGCTTAGGCGCAGCCTTGTGATGTTAGCCGGAGCTGTATTTCCTTGGCGCCGCGACAATAGCTTTCGTTTACTTATCGACGGCCCCGAATTCTTTGCATCCATGCTCAAGGCTATCGAGGGGGCGGAGCGTAGGGTCGACCTCGAGCTCTACCTGGTTGAAGATGGCCAGTGCTTGGAGCGGCTGATCCAGGCACTGGAAACCGTTGCGCAACGTGGCGTACGGATACGCTGCCTATTCGACGGATTCGGCTGTCTGAAAATGGGTCAGGCAAGCCGAGAGCGTTTGGCTGCTGCAGGGGTCGAGCTGCGCTTGTATAACCCGCTATCGCTTCGACTGAAATTCCGTAACCTGCACCGAGACCACCGCAAGATTCTGCTGATCGATGGTTGCAAAGGATACGTTGGCGGCGCTGGCGTGACGGATGAATTCTGGAATCCGCAGAAACCCGGCGACTCCTGGCATGAGGTGATGGTCGAAATGACCGGTCCGTTGTTGCAGGACTGGCAGGAGCTGTTCGACAGCCAATGGGACCATTGCCTGAAGCGCAGGGTCTGGCAACTTCCCCTGCCCCGAAAGGCGCCGCAAATTCCCATGAGGCCCAACGGTACGGGGCTAGGTCGGGTCGCTTATGCTGCAGCACGTCAGCATCGCGATATTCTTCATAGCTTGTTGCGCCACCTGCTTTATGCGGAGAAGCGAATCTGGCTTGCCACACCTTATTTTCTGCCTACAGGCAAAGTGCGTCGGGCGCTGATCCGGGCAGCCCGGCGCGGTGTAGATGTGCGGCTGCTACTGACCAGTCGCAATACGGATCATCCCCCGGTTCGCTATGCGGGGCAGCGGTTCTACCCACGTCTGCTGCGCGCCGGCGTGCGGATTTACGAATATCAGCCACACTTCTCTCACCTGAAAATGGTGCTTGTGGACGATTGGGTCAGCATCGGTTCTTGCAATTTCGATCATTGGAACTTGCGCTGGAACCTCGAGGCTAATCTTGAGGCCATCGATGCTCCGCTGACGGCGCAGGTGGTGAAAAGCTTCGAGCGCGACTTCGATAGAAGCGTGGAGATAGATTTGCGCAAGTGGTATGCGCGACCGTTTTATTTGCGCCTGTATCAACGGATGTGGGGCGGGCTCGATAGGCTGTTGGTCAACATATTCAACCGCGGTGGTTGACCCGCAGCGGTGAAGCTTCGAACCCTGTACAGAGGATCTTGCAATGGCGGCGAAGAATATTCTGATGTTGGTTGGCGACTACGTGGAAGATTACGAAACCATGGTGCCGTTCCAGGCACTGCAGATGGTTGGCCATCGAGTGCATGCGGTATGTCCGGAGAAGAAGGCTGGCGATACCGTGCGCACGGCTATTCACGACTTCGAAGGTGATCAGACCTACAGCGAGAAGCCGGGGCACAATTTCTCCCTTAACTTTGATTTCTCTGCGGTACGCGCTGAGGATTACGACGCGTTGGTAATTCCTGGCGGCCGGGCCCCAGAATATCTGCGTCTTAACGAGCGGGTGTTGGCGTTGGTGCGTGAGTTCGACCAGGCAAAGAAGCCGATTGCTGCGGTTTGCCATGGCGCTCAGCTACTGGCTGCGGCCGGCGTGCTGGGACGTCGCAGTTGCAGTGCCTATCCGGCATGCGCGCCGGAGGTGAGGCTGGCCGGTGGCGAATTCATAGATATTCCGGTCGATCAGGCACACATTGACGGCAATCTCGTGACGGCGCCCGCGTGGCCTGCTCATCCGGCCTGGCTTGCAAGTTTTCTCAAGGTGCTGGGCACCGAGATAAAGCTGTAGGATATCGGCGCTTCGCCGACTCGGTGCTGCAACCCAATCGCCAACGAGCGCCAAGTTGAAGCGCTCATGACCATGAGAGAGAGACATTTTGTCCGCTACCCCGAAAAACCCGCTGCACGGCGTTACGCTGGAAGCCATGCTGATCGAATTGCAGGCGCGCTATGGCTGGGAGGGGCTCGCTCAGCGGGTCAATGTCCGCTGCTTTAAGAGCGAGCCGAGCCTCAAGTCGAGCCTGACCTTTCTGCGGCGCACGCCTTGGGCGCGGGAACAGGTGGAAGCGTTGTTCCTTCGGTCTCAGAGCGGTCGGGGCTGAAGCCTGAAGCAAAAAGCCCGGCGAGTGCCGGGCTTTTTGCTTCAACGCAACGAAATTACTGCACTTCCACCGCTAGGTTTTCGGAGATTTTCTTCTGCCAGATCGCCGGGCCGGTGATATGCACCGATTCACCCTTGGTGTCGACTGCGACGGTCACCGGCATGTCTTTCACTTCGAACTCGTAGATCGCTTCCATACCCAGTTCCGGGAAGGCCAGTACCTGAGACTTCTTGATCGCCTGGGCGACCAGATAGGCCGCGCCGCCAACAGCCATCAGGTACACGGCCTTGTTGTCCCTGATCGCGTCGATGGCGATTGGGCCGCGCTCGGACTTGCCGATCATGCCCAGCAGGCCGGTGCTTTCCAGGATCTGACGGGTGAACTTGTCCATGCGCGTGGCGGTAGTCGGGCCGGCCGGACCAACTACTTCGTCGCCAACCGGATCGACCGGGCCGACGTAATAGATGAAACGGCCCTTGAGGTCCACCGGCAGCGTCTCGCCCTTGTTGAGCATGTCGACCATGCGCTTGTGCGCTGCGTCGCGACCGGTGAGCATCTTGCCGTTGAGCAGGACCGTTTCGCCCGGCTTCCAGCTCTGCACCTCTTCAGGGGTTAGGGTATCGAGATTCACGCGGCGTGCAGACGGGCCAGCTTCCCAGACTATTTCCGGGTAGGCGTCCAGATCTGGCGCTTCCAGTACGGCCGGGCCGCTGCCGTCCAGCACGAAGTGCGCGTGGCGGGTAGCTGCGCAATTGGGGATCATGCACACCGGCAGGGAGGCAGCGTGGGTCGGGTAATCCATGATCTTCACGTCGAGCACGGTGGTCAGACCGCCAAGGCCTTGGGCGCCGATGCCCAGCTGATTGACCTTCTCGAACAACTCCAGACGCAGCTCTTCGATGCGGTTTTGCGGGCCGCGGGCTTTCAGCTCATGAATGTCGATGGATTCCATCAGCACTTCCTTGGCCATCACCGCAGCCTTCTCGGCAGTGCCGCCAATGCCGATACCGAGCATGCCCGGCGGGCACCAACCGGCGCCCATGGTCGGCACGGTTTTCAGAACCCAGTCGACGATGGAATCGGACGGGTTGAGCATGGCCATCTTGGATTTGTTCTCGGAACCGCCGCCCTTGGCGGCAATGTCGATCTCCACGGTATTGCCGGGCACGATGGAGTAATGAATCACCGCCGGCGTGTTGTCTTTGGTGTTCTTCCGGGAACCCGCCGGGTCGGCAAGGATCGAAGCACGCAGTACGTTCTCCGGCAGGTTGTAAGCGCGGCGAACGCCCTCGTTGATCATGTCGTCCAGGCTCATGGTCGCACCATCCCAGCGCACGTCCATGCCGACACGAACGAATACGGTGACGATACCTGTGTCCTGGCAGATCGGTCGGTGGCCGGTGGCGCACATGCGTGAGTTGATCAGAATCTGCGCCATGGAGTCGCGCGCTGCTGGCGACTCTTCACGCAGATAGGCTTCATGCATCGCCTGAATGAAGTCGACGGGGTGATAGTAGGAAATGAACTGCAAAGCGTCTGCAACGCTTTGAATCAGGTCGTCTTGCTTGATCACGGTCATGCAGCGCGTCCTCTGGCGGGGCGAGAAGGGCGTGTCGAGAAATACCTACACGCGGGAAAAATAAGGCGCGGCAGTATAACCCGCCAACCAAGCGGGTACACAGACGGACCAAAGGTGAAGGGATGCATGCCAGAAATGCTGCGCAGCTCACGCTTTACGAGACTGCCAAAACGGCACTGCTTCCGCCGTGACGGCCTGTTTCGGTGTGCAACCCACTGGCGGAGAATGCCACGTGAGCGGACTGTGTGGCGCACCTGGGGTTATGGGCTTTTACTCAATGCAGGCGTAGAGTGCATGAGGTCGCCAAAATGGGAAGGATTCCATGCGTGTAGATTGGGATGAAGGCGATAAGAAAGCCTTGCAGCAATTGGTAACCAAGCGGTTTGCAATGGCCGCATGCACCTATGGATTGGTGCTGTTACTCACTTGGATAACGGTGATAGGCGGTTTTTATCAGAGACCAGTGAATACCGCGTTGGTGTGCGCTGGGCTGATTATCTTCAGTCAGCTGGTGTTCTTCTGGATATTCATCCGTGGCCACAACCTGCGCTTCCGTGATCCCAGCCTGACCGAACCGCAGGTGGTGGTAGGTCTGGTCTGCCTGACCTATTTTCTGTTCAACGTCGGTAGCAACCGCGGCTCGCTGTTGGTCCTCTACCTTCTGGTGCTGATGTTCGCAGTGTTCCTGCAGCCGAGGGTATTCGTCCGGTACGCCGCGTTGGCGCTTTTCAGCTTCATCGGCCTGAGTGTGTTGGATCTGCAGCTCGATCGCCTGGACGAGCCCCAGATCGTTATCCTGCAAGCCTGCGTGCTGCTCCTTACCTTGATCTGGATGTGCTTTTTCGTCGGTTACGTCAATCGGCTGCGCCAGCGGATGCGTCAGCGTAGCTTTGCGTTGCAGGCCCATCAGGAAACGCTGCGAGGCATGATGCGGCAGCTGGAGGATCTTGCGGCCACCGACGAGCTGACTGGACTCTATAACCGTCGGTATTTTCTTCAGCGTGCCGAGGCTGAATTGAGCAGGCTGCGCAAGGGGCACCAGTCAGGGTTGGCTCTGATCGACTTGGATCACTTCAAACGGGTCAACGACCAATACGGTCATGCCACGGGCGACAGCGTTTTGCAGTCCTTGGCCGTAGTGGCGCGTTCCTGCCTGCGTGACGGTGACATTCTTGCCCGCTATGGCGGCGAGGAATTCGTCCTGCTGCTGCCCGATACCGATGCCGAGCAGTTCAGCGCCTGCTGCGAGCGGCTACGCGAGGCCTTTACCGATGCCCAGCCGGCGAACGTCAGTCTGCCGTGCGGGCAGTTGAGTCTCTCGGTGGGGATGACGCTGCTCGCGGCTGGCGACACCCTTGAGGCGTCGCTGCAGCGTGCTGATGAAGCCTTGTATCGAGCTAAGGACGGCGGGCGCAATCGCTGTGAGGCGAGCTGGGTGGTGACGCAGACGGGTAGCGCTCCGCGAGGGTTGTCAGGCCATGCGGCAGGCTGACGGTTGATGAGAGCCGGAGTCCTGCAAGGCCCTTCCGGCTCCATCAAAACGCGATATCAGCTCAGCGAATCACCGACGCGCAGGATCTTCATGGTGTTGGTGCCACCGGTGCCGTGATAGCTGTCGCCCTTGGTCAGAATCACCCAGTCGCCGATGCTCACGATATCGCGCTTGAGCAGCTCATCCACCGCGGCCTGGCTGACCTTGTCGGCCGGCAGCGAAGCCGGGTCGAACGGAATGGTCTGCACTCCGCGGAACATCGCCACTCGCGCCTGGGTTTCCCGATAGGGCGAGAAGGCGAAAATAGGCACCGAGGAACGGATGCGCGACATGATCAACGGCGTGTAGCCGCTCTCGGTCAGGCTGATGATCGCCTTGACGCCGGGGAAATGGTTGGCGGTGTACATCGCCGCCAGCGCGGTGCTTTCGTCGGCACGGGAGAATTGCTGGCCAAGCCGATGGCCAGACTTGGTGCTGGTGGGGTGTTTCTCGGCTCCTACGCAGACACGGGCCATGGCCTTGATCGCCTCGACCGGGTATTCGCCGGCAGCGCTTTCGGCAGAGAGCATCACGGCATCTGTGTAGTCCAGTACGGCATTGGCTACATCTGACACTTCGGCGCGGGTTGGCATCGGGTTATGGATCATCGACTCCATCATCTGGGTCGCGGTAATCACCACTTTGTTGTGCCGACGCGAGTGCAGAATGATTTTCTTCTGGATGCCAACCAGTTCGGCATCACCGATTTCGACTCCGAGATCGCCACGGGCAACCATCACGCCATCGCTGGCGCGGATCAGTCCGTCGAGTGCTTCGTCGTCCGCCACCGCTTCGGCACGTTCGACCTTGGCGATCAGCCAGGCGCTGGAGCCGGCTTCATCGCGCAGACGGCGAGCTAGCTGCATGTCGGCGGCATCACGCGGGAAGGAGACGGCCAGATAGTCGAGCTCCATCTCGGCGGCCAGTTTGATGTCGGCTTTGTCCTTGGCCGTTAGCGCCGGCGCGGTCAGACCACCGCCGCGGCGGTTGATGCCCTTGTTGTCCGACAGTGGGCCTCCGATCAACACGGTGCATTGCAATTCGTCCGCGGTGGAATTGTCGACGCGCATTACCACGCGTCCATCGTCCAGCAGCAGCTCATCCCCAACGGCGCAATCCTTGACTAGGTCCGGATAGTCGATGCCCACCACTTCCTGGGTGCCGGCATCACGTGGATGGGTCACGGAAAAGCGGAAGCTGTCGCCTTCGGCGAGCTCGATGCGCTTGTTGGCAAACTTGGCGATGCGGATCTTCGGACCTTGCAGGTCGCCCAGCAGCGCCACGAAGCGGCCGTGGCGCGCGGCAATATCACGCACCAATTGTGCCCGAGCGCGATGCTCGTCAGGCGTGCCATGGGAGAAGTTCAGACGGGCGACGTCCAGTCCAGCCAAGATCATCTTTTCCAGGATCTCCGGCGAGCTGCTGGCCGGGCCCAATGTGGCGACGATCTTTGTACGGCGCGAAATCATGCGATGCTCCTTTTTCAGATAGGCCCGGAGGCTACTACGCTGCTCGGCTGTAGTCATCGTTCCAGAGTCACTACTCTTTGGATTACAAGCGCTTGGTCAGCTGAAGCTTTTGCCGTGATGGTCGATAAGGTGACATCGGAGGAATTACCATGCGCACTCTTTTCATTTTATTTGTCGCGGCTGTCAGTATCGGTTGCAGCAGCCGTTCAGCGCTCGACCGTCATCTTGACAGTGCTTATCGGCATTATCAGGCCGGTGATTGTGAGCAGGTGATGCTGGCGCTTTCCCAATCCGAGCGGCGCAGCCGTCAACGGGATAACCTTCAGCCAGAGATTTCTCTGCTGCGTGGCCAGTGCCTGGAGCGGCAGGGCTTGTTTGTGGACGCCGCGCAAACCTACCGGTTCATTCTGATGCGCTACCCGGCCAGCGAGTATGCCTATCGCGCGCGGGCCCGGCTGGAGACCTTACGCCAGTTAGGGCATTATCGGGCCGATGAAGACGCCGCCACCCAGGCTGCGAAACGTTAACGCAAGCCGGCCGCATCGGCTGGTGGGATGGAACCCATGCGCATTCTGATGTTGCTGTTGGCTTTCACGCCATTGCTGGCGTTGGCTGAAATCTACCGTTGGGTCGATGCTCAGGGGCAAGTGCATTTTGGCGCGCGACCGGCTCCGGGAGCCGAGCAGATCCAGGTCCGGCCTCAGATCGTCGAGCGTGATGAGGCCACTCGCGAGCGAGAGGCCCGAACCGAGCGCTTTTTCGAGGCGCGGCGCCAGGAGCAGCAAGCCGCCGAGCAATTGGCTGGCGAGGAGCAGGCCAGGCGCGCGGGAGAATGCCGAGAGTGGCGCGGTCAGTTGTCGAAGCTGGCGCAGGGAGGACGTTACTTTCGCACCGATGCAAACGGTGAGCATGTCTACTACAGTGAGGACGAGATGAACGCGGCGCGGCGGCAATTGGCCAGTCGCATCGATAAGCACTGCCACTGAGCGGCCGAGACCAAGCCGCGCTATCAGCTAGCAGGCCCCGGAACCGAGAAAGATGCTCAATCAGCGACGCATTCAGCGACATCAGTTGCCCTATTACCTCAACGTATTCAACCGCCTCACCGGCAAGCCCCTGGGCTTTATCGGCAATCTTTCGGAGGGTGGGCTGTTGTTGATCAGTCCGTATCCGATGATGCTGGATGCACGGTTCGAGATGCGTTTGAAAATTCCTGGCCACGACGGCCTGATGCGCTTTATCGACTTCAGCGCGACCTGTCTCTGGTCGCGCGAAGACGTCACCCCGGGAAGCTTCGACTCAGGGTTCGAGCTGCTCAGCCCGTCGAGCGAGATCAGGGACATGATCGCTGCACTGAATTACTACTTCAGCTTTCGTCCGGCATTGCAGGCGCCAGCCGGGCGCCTTGCCCATTCCGGCTCATCCGCCAGCAAGGCTTCGGGTGAAGATTATTGCCACGGTCATTAAGCAGCGTAGATTCAGCAAGCCGTTATCGCGGTCTTGCCCGCAAGATTGTTACGCCTATCAAAGGGTGCCGGCTTTCTTCCATGCCAGGTAGCGGCTGATCAGCTGAGGTCCCAGGTTCTGTGGCGGCACGTCGAGTATGGCAATGCCGTGATCACGCAAGCGGCGATGCAGCTGGCTGCGGGCGGCCAGGTAATCACGGGTACCAATGTAGGCCAGCGCGTCATCGAAGCTGGAGACCGCTCCTTGACTCAGTTGGTCGAGAACGGCCTCGCGCAAACTCACTACCAGCACGCGGTGTCGCCGCGACAGGCGCTGGACTGCCTCCACTAGCTCATCATCGTCGTCGCGCAGGTTGCTCAACAGCACCAGTAACGCGCGGCGCTTCTGACGGGCCAGTACGTCGCTGGCCACTGCCTGAAAGTCTACCGGCCGCAGGGTGGTTTGCAGGTCAAATACGTTGTTGAGCAGCCGAGGCAGTTGTTGCTGCCCCTTGGCCGGCGCTACGAAGCAAGATTGTTCCGCCGCGAAGCCGTATACCCCCAGCGCGTCGCCCTGGCGCAGGGCCACGTAGGCGAGTAGCAGGCTGGCGTTCAGGACATGGTCAAAATGGGCCAGTTCGCCGTCGTGGCTGCGCATATGCCGTCCGCAATCGAGCATCAGCAATACTTGTTGATCACGGTCATCCTGATATTCGCGAGCGATGGGCATGCGCTTGCGTGCGGTGGCTTTCCAGTCGATCTGCCGCAGCGCGTCACCTTCGTGGTACTCGCGCAGTTGATGAAACTCCATGCCTAGCCCGCGGCGGGGTTGCTGGCGCACGCCTAGCCTCGTCAGCCAGTTGTCTACCGCCATCAGTGGGGCGCCCTGCAGGCGGGCGAAGTCAGGATAGACGCGGAACTCGTCAACCAGCGGGATGATTCGCCGGCTGCGCCATAATCCCAGCGGGCTCATTAGGCGGACCTCGCAGCAGTTGAATTCGTACCGGCCACGCTGGATGGCGCGCAGGCGATAAGTGACCTCGCCATATTCAGCCGGGGCCAGCGTCAGGCGCTGTGGAAGTTGTTCAAACTGAAGGCCGGCAGGTATGTGGTCAAACAGCTCGATCGCCAAGGGTCGGTCAAGCTCATGCTGTACCCGCAGCCGGACATCACCCCAGCGTCCCAGCGGCAGATTGCCCGCGAGGCTGCGCGTGACGTCCGGCGAGGGCGCGCGTCGCAAGTGGACGGCGTCCAACCCAGCAAGCAGCCCCAGGCTCAGCAGCAGCCCCCACCAGAGATTGGCCAGCGGACTCCGTACCGATGGCAGGAACACCGACAGCACGCCGAGCGCCAACGCCAGCGTGAGCAGAATGGCCAGGGCAGCCAACAATCGCCGCGACGGACTCATCGATAGCCATCCGGTAGGTTTGATCACAGGCGCGGCGCCGCCACTTGGTTGAGCATTTGCTGCAACAGCTGATCTACCGTGCGGCCTTCGATATCCAGCTCCGGTGACAGCCGTACGCGATGGCGTAACACTGCCAGGGCACAGCCTTTGATGTCGTCCGGGGTGACGAAGTCGCCACCGCGCAGCAACGCCCGAGCGCGTCCGCAGCGTACCAGTGCGATCGAAGCGCGGGGCCCTGCGCCCAGAGCCAGTCCTGGCCAGCTGCGCGTTTCGCGAGCGAGCCGTACGGCGTAATCAAGCACCTGATCATCGAGAGGAAGGTCGCTAGCGATTTTCTGCAGTGCCTGTACATCCTTGGCTTGCAGCAGTACGCGCAACGGGGTGACCTCGAGGATATCGGTGCGCGCCGAACGCGTAACCTGGCGCACCATCTGCGCTTCTTCGTCGGCTTTGGGATAGTCCATGCGTAACATCAGCATGAAGCGATCGAGTTCGGCCTCCGGCAGCGGATAGGTGCCTTCCTGCTCGATGGGGTTCTGTGTCGCGAGCACCATGAACGGCTGGGGCACGCTGAGTGCGCGACCTTCGAGCGTTACCTGGCGCTCTTGCATTACCTCGAGTAACGCTGCCTGGGTCTTGGCCGGGGCGCGATTGATTTCATCGGCCAGCAAAAGGTTGGTGAATACCGGCCCCCTGCGTAGCTTGAACCGTTCGCTGCTGATGTCATAAACCGCGTGGCCAGTGATATCACTGGGCATCAGGTCGGGAGTGAATTGGATTCGCGAGAATTCCCCGCCGAAGCAACGCGCCAGCGCGCGTACCAACAGCGTCTTGCCAAGGCCTGGCACACCCTCGACCAGCACGTGACCGCCGGCGATGAGCGCGGTCAGCAGCCCATCGACTGCCTCCTGCTGGCCGATCACGGCCTGATGCAATTCCTGACGAAGGGCTTGGGCCAACTGACTGGCGCGCTGGTTTCGATTGGGCATTGCAGCCGCATCGTTCATTTGCGCATTGGTTTCGCTCATAGTGCATTCCTGATGCGTTGCATTTTGGCAACTTGACGGGTGAATTCGCTGGCGCTGGGTGTGGTTGAGGGAGGGCACAGGACCTGTTCGATGGTCGGCAAGGGCAGATGGGAGAGCATAGCGAGCACGCGGCATTGCTCGGCTATGGCAAGTCCTTCGAAGCCGGGTTGCCGCTGGCGCGCGCGGCGTTGGATATCCTGTTGCAGCATGAGCAGCAGCTGGCGGGGGCCCGCATGGCGATAAAGGAAGCCGGCGCTGGCGCGCAGATGCTCTTCCAGCTGTCGGCGGGCGCAGTCGGTTGCCGGTAGCATCGGGCCGTGGCGTTGCGCGAAGTGCCAGATGACCAGGACCAGCAACAGCGCCAGGCTTGTCATGGCCTCGGGGAAATGGCGCCTTAACTGAGTGGGCAGGCCGTCATGCATGCCGCCATAGACCAGCGTTACGTCACGATCCTGGGTGAGGTACCAGAGCAGCCAGGCGTGGTCGTACTCTTTGATCCTGTCGTTCTGCCAGATCCAGCTATCGGTGAGGGCGGTGATCAAGCCTTTGCCATGCTGCATCTGCAGCATATGCGTGGCCCCGGCGCTGTTGGCCCAGGCATGCGCGCGCTGTCCGGCGTCGTAAAGATGGTAGTCGGTGTCGAACGCGAGGTAGGCTGGCGCTTCCTCGTTTTCCAGATACAAGCGGGTCAGCTCAGGCTGATCCCTTACGCCGATTGCCCTGGCTGCTTCGTCCGCGGGCAGGTGATCGGTCGCCAGGTGTTGCTGCACCTTCAGCGCATCGAGCAGCAGGTCGCCACTGCGGGCGCTGCTTTCGTCCCAGAGGCGCTCGGCGACAACTACCAGATGCCCACCGGTACTGGTCCAGTCCAGCACCCGCTGCATCTGTGTCGGCGTCATCGTCGCGCGTTCCCCGAGCAACAGCAGCACCCCTCCTTTTGCCGGCAAGCTGGCGAAACCTTCGCTGCGGGTCACTGTACGGCCCTGATCGGCCAGAAACATTTGTGCCGCGAGGTAGGGCTTGTGGCGTGCTTCAGGCGCGGGACCATGTTCGATAATCGTCTGGTAAGAGCGCAAACTACCGGACAGATAGATCAGGGCCGCGCCGAGCAGCAACAGTGCCAGGCAGACAAGTGCATACCCGCGGCTATCCAGCTTCATGCCTCAGGCCCTGTATCGAACAGCCCGCGCCAAGCTGAGCAGAGTTCGCCTAACGCCTCATTTGGCGGAGCCTGATGCCCGTATGCCAGGTTCTGCCAGTGTTGGGTGAGCAAGGTCGCGAAATGGGTAAGAGATGGCTCTTGCAGGGTGGCGATGAGTTGCAGTGCTTCGCTTTCCGTATGGGCATTTTTCAGCGGCAATAGTCGTTCATGCAGTAAGCGGCTCAGCATGGCCCGATACAGCAGGCCGAGCGCTTGCCTGGGCTGCGCGGACCAGAGCCGCTCGGCTTCGCCAGCCACGTCCGTGGGCAAGCTGGCAGGAGCCACCGCCAGGCCAAAGAGTACCTCGGGGGGATTCTGGAGTTGGCGCCCCACCGGACTGATGCGCCCGGCATATAGCTTCAGCAATTCTCGGTGACGCCAGAGCAGCCCTGTGATACCGGTGAACAGCATCGCCCAGAGCAGGACTGCGATGAACCCCATCAGTGCGTCGAGACTGCGTTGCAGCTCGTTAGCGTGCAGCAGGCGCTTCAGTGCGCGAGCGAGCCATCCGGGTTCGCGATCTGCTTGTTCATTGACAAAGCGCCAGTGAGTTACGGTTTCCGCGTTTCGGAACGGTGGCTGGTCAAGAATTTCGCCGATACGCTGGCTGGCCGCCTGGCTGGTCAGCGATTGGTTGAACAGGCGATCGGCCTCTGGCCTCGCTTCTGTGTTCGATAGCGCCGACTCCGCAGCCAAAGGCGAGTCGGGCGGAGACATGAACAACAGACCAAGGCTGAACAGCAAAGGCACCAGCAGCGGTATCAAGCGGGCGTGGATACGACGAAAAGCGAGTTCGATATCCCAGGCTTCCAGAATGGTACGTCGGTTCAGATAAAGGCTGAAGCCGCTGGCCACATAGAGGGGGCCCCATACCACCAGTACCAGCGCATATAACAGGTTGCCTACATGATCCAGCCATAGCGCGTCGTTGCCCAGCCCGAGCAGTTCGTACCAGCTAAGATCGGCCAGCACTTGTGCCGGAATGACGAGATAAAGCATCCCCAAAAGACCTAATGACAGTGCACCCTCCAGATGCGCGCCGACGATAGTCAACCAGGTGGCGGCGCCGCTATTACGGTGTCCCAGCACCTTCAGCCGTTCCTGTCGCGCGGAGCTGGCAAGGCCTTCCAGCTGCAAGACCGGTAGATCGAAGCTGCGCGTCAGGCTGAAACGTCGCCAGGTCAGGCTCGCCAGCCATTGGGGCCGGAGCACGCCGGGCAGGGCCTTGAAGCTGCGCTTGAGGGTTGGGGTGTCGCCGAACAGCGCGTGGGACAGGATGAACAGCGGCAGCCGTTCGTACAGTGGCTTGAACCACCAGAACAGCAGCAAAACCAAGGTGGGGTACTGCCACAGCACAACGCTGAGCACGCTCAGAAAGGATAGCGTCAAGGCTGCCCAGCTCAGCATCAGCAGGCCGATGTGACGGCGCGCCAGTAGACAGCCGAGGTCTATTGCTTCCCATGCGCTGCGCGGGCGAATCACCATGCTTGCTTCATTCAGGCGCATGCTGACTCCTGCCGGAGCGCCAGAAGTAGAGACCGACAAGCAGCCACAACAGCGCCCCTACCGCATATTTGGCGGAGGCGCTTACGTAGGTCATCGATGACCAGTAGGCTTCGACGAAGGCAGCGACCAGCAACAGAAGAGTGGCCCCGGCAACCAGGCGAATTGCCGTGTATGCAGCGAGCGTGAGCGCTTGTGCGCGGGTTCTGCGGGCCGGAGCGATCAACGCGTTGCCGAGCTTGAGTCCAGCCGCACCGGCCAGGGTGATGGCAGTCAGCTCGAACGCGCCGTGCCCGATGACGAATGACCAGAATGGCTGGTGATAACCGATGCTGGTGAGATGACCCGCCACCGCGCCAATCGTCACGCCGTTGAAGAGCAGGTAGAACAGGCTACCCAGGCCGAACAGCAGTCCGCCCGCGAAAGTCTGGAACGCAATGCCGACGTTGTTCATCACGTAGTAGCCGAACATCAGCCAATCGTCCCCAGCACTGCGCTCGCTGAAACGACCCAGGCGCCGAGCCTCGGGGTCGTACATCGCTTCCATCTGCCCGATCTGTTCGGCTCCGAGGAAGCCGTAGGCCAGTTCGGGGAAGAGGTACACCAGAAGGCCGGTTCCCAGCAGGCTGCCATAGAACAGCATGCTGGCGGCCAGCACATTGCGCCACTCGGCGCGCACCAGACGGGCGAAGCCACCCAGCACGAAGCCGAACAGTCGCCCGATTAAAGGACTCCGATGACGATAGAGCTGCTGATGCCCGCGCTGAGCCAGTTGTTGCAGCTGTGCCATGCAATGATCGCTGTAGCCCCGGGTACGGGCGACTGCCAGTTGCTGGCAAAGCCGGCGATAGGTAGCGGGGAAGCTCGCGGGGGCAACTGCCTTCTCGCCCCGCTCGAGCGCGTCGAGCAGTGAGGCAAATGCCAGCCATTCATCCTGGTGGCGGCTCTCGAACAGGTGCTGTTTCATGGCGTACCCAGCAAGCTGCGAGCGATACCGTTGATGTGGCCTTCGGCCTGTTCGACAGGGGCCTTGAGTGGCTCGGCTAGAATCGCCGCCAGTTCCTTTCGCCGCTCGGCGGAAAGACTCGCCTGACGTTCGGCGAAGGCGATCAGAGCTCGCTGTTCGGCAGACTCCAGTGCAAAGGAAGGTGCCTGGGGTTTGGCCTGGGGAAGTTCGGGTTTGGTGGTCGGACACTCCTGATATACGACCAGCGAGCCGGCGGCGAGATCACCGAATCGCTTGAAGGAAGGATGGCTGAGGCAGCAGAGAGCACCGAGAAAATAACCGAAGGGCAACAGGTCGACGACGCGCAGCAGGTTGCGCGTCAGGGAGGAAGCCCAGCCGATCGGGGTGCCGTCGTCGTGGATGACTTTCAGCCCGAGCCAGTACTTGCCGGGCGTGCGGCCCTGGTTGAGCACTTCGAACAACACCATGTACCACCACTGCACTAGAAACAGCAGTAGTGCGCCCATGCCCACGCCGAACTTGCCAAGCAGGCTGAGCGCCAGCGCCAGCGCCAGGAGAAGCGCCCCACGAATGACCAGGTCCAGCCCGAATGCCAGCGCCCTGGGCACCAGGCCCGCAGGCCGGAACAGCAGATCGATACCTTCCGGCGTTTCGATTCGGTGCAGGTTGTCCAGCGGCGCTGGGAGAGGATAGTCAGGCAATGCGCAATGTCGCCATGGATGATCGAATCCGTCGGATGCTATGCGTCTGTCTGCACGGGATCAATTGCCCGTACGTATGACAAGGGCTGCATGACATCACCGATCGCGGTTGCAGGCCACGGACTGATCGGCAATCTGTGCATTGGTGCGTCGTTGCTCCGCCCCCAAACGGGGCCGACCGACAGCGGTCGCGGTAGACTAGTCGCCAATGACCGAGAAGGATTTTCCATGACGTCCAGCATCTTCTGGTATGACTTTGAAACCACTGGCATCTCCCCACGCTGCGACCGTCCGTTGCAGGTTGCCGGCATTCGCACCAACGAGGCGCTGGAAGAGATTGGCGAGCCGCTGAACATCTATTGCCGTCTTAGCGATGACATCCTGCCGCATCCAGCGGCGTGCCTCGTGACCGGGATTACGCCCGAGACGCTCGCCAGCAAGGGGCTTTGCGAGGCTGAGTTCATTCGTCTGCTGCATCAGCAGCTGTCGCTGCCAGGCACTTGCGGGGCTGGCTATAACAGCTTGCGCTTCGACGACGAGGTGACGCGCTACAGCCTATACCGCAACTTTCATGATCCCTATGGGCGGGAATGGCAGGGCGGCAATAGCCGCTGGGACTTGATCGATCTGGTGCGCACCGCCTATGCGCTAAGACCCGAAGGGCTGGTCTGGCCGGAGGAGGATGGGCGCGTTACGCTCAAGCTGGAGCGGCTAAGTGCGGCCAATGGGCTGGAGCATCTACACGCCCATGATGCACTCTCCGATGTGCGTGCCACTATCGGTCTGGCACGGCTCATTCGCGAGCGTCAGCCGAGGCTTTATCACTATCTGTATAACTTGCGCCGCAAGCAGGCAGTGATCGAGCAGGTTGAGTTACTCAAACCGATAGTACATATCTCAGGACGCTTCTCGGCGGCCCGACATTACCTGTCGGTGGTGCTGCCGCTGGCCTGGCACCCTCGCAATCGCAATGCTCTGATTGTCTGCGACCTGCAGGCCGACTGTTCACCTTTATGGGAAGAGGTTGCCGAAACACTTCGCGAGCGCTTGTACACTCGCCGAGATGCGCTTGGCGAGACTCAGTTACCAGTTCCGCTCAAGTTGGTTCACGTCAACCGCTGCCCTGCACTGGCACCCATGAACGTACTGCGCGCAGAGGATATTAAACGCTTGGGACTCGATTTGGACGCCTGTGAGGCGCGCGCACAGACGTTACGCGATTGCCAACACGTCTGGAGCGTGAAGCTCGGCGATATATATGCAGAAGAGTCCTTTGCCGGTTCGGAGGATCCCGAACAGCTGCTTTATGACGGCTTTCTGGGGGATCGTGATCGTCGCTTATGTGACCAGGTCAAAAGTCATTCGGCACCGGAGACTGCGTTGCAGACGTTGCCGTTCGATGACCCGCGGCTTTCCGAACTTCTATTCCGTTATCGCGCACGTAATTTCCCGCAGAGCCTATCGCAAGTAGAACAGCAACAGTGGCACATGTTTTGTCGTCAGCGACTGACGCTGCCGGAGTGGGGCGCGCCAAATACTCTCGCTCAGTTTGAGCAGGCCATGCGGGAAATACGGACTCAAGCGACTCCCGAACAGATTCGACTTTTACAGCAATGGGAGGCACACGCGTGTCAGCTGAAAGCCCGTTACGTTCAGGCAGATTAGAGGGTCCAAATTGCTCACATAAAAAAAGCCACTTAGCGATCATGCGGAGCATGATCGGCTAAGTGGCTTTTGGGGGAGGGATTAACCGAGCAGCGTCGCCCAGCTTTCAACCTCGTCGGAACCCCATTTTGCTTTCCACTCTTTCAGGGTCTTGTGATTGCCGCCTTTGGTTTCGATCACTTCGCCGTTATGAGGGTTCTTGTACTGCTTGACGCGGCGGGCGCGCTTGCTAGTGGTCGATGCTTTGGCCGATCGCTGGCTTTTACCGCTACGAGCGTCCGGATCGAGCAGGGCAATGATGTCGCGCAGGGATTTTTGATATTCACCCATGAGTTCGCGCAGCTTGCCTTCGAATTCCAGTTCCTTTTGCAGCTTGTCATCAGCCGAAAGCGACTTCAGGCGTTCCTGAAGTTCCTTGATGGCCTCTTCGGTAGCGCGGTATTCATTGATTAGTGACATATGGCTTTCCTTGATAGGTTTAGAACGCAAGTGCAGCAATCATAGACAGGCGCATTGGCCAAGTAAATATAGCCTAAAAAATAAAGATCATAGAGTGCGTTTTGCTGCAGGTACATTTTTGATGAAGTTAAGAATATTTAACCTCGGCTTCGAGTTGTATTCATGTTCTGCGCTGAGATCTTTTTCAACTCGGAGGTTCAGCGCCATCACATCTAAGCGCTGCATCAGTGGGTAATGGCAAATTGGTGTCTCGCTTGCCTGCGGTCACGCTTTGCAAGGCTCGCAGTGAATATGGAACAAGTGATATTTTTCAGCTCTATTTCCGTCGGGTTTGTAGGGAATTGATACGATACGAGTCGGCATTATTCCGCCCGCCGCAACCCATGGTATAGCGAGAACCCTATGGTGCCCCGCTCGGCAACGGGGAGATGGCTGCCGTTTTGTCCCCTGCGCTAGAATGCGCGTCTTTTGTAAGTCGGAGTTATCGGTAATGCGCACTTTCAGACTGGTCATCGCCTGTCCCGACGGCGTCGGCATCGTGGCCAAGGTCAGTAATTTTCTCGCCACTTATAATGGCTGGATTACCGAGGCCAATCATCACTCCGATCATCAGAGCGGCTGGTTCTTCATGCGCCATGAAATTCGTGCCGACTCGCTACCCTTCGACCTGGAAGGTTTCCGTCAGGCTTTCGCGCCGATTGCCCGTCAATTCTCGATGCAATGGCGAATCACCGACTCCAGCGAGCGCAAGCGAGTGGTGCTGATGGCCAGTCGCGAATCGCATTGCCTGGCCGATCTTCTGCATCGTTGGCATAGTGGCGAGCTGGACTGCGACATTCCCTGTGTGATTTCCAACCATGATGACCTGCGTAGCATGGTGGAATGGCACGGTATCCCTTACTTCCACGTTCCGGTGGACCCGGCCGACAAAGCGCCGGCATTTGCCGAGGTAACGCGGCTGGTGCGCGAGCAGCAAGCCGACGTGATAGTGCTGGCGCGCTATATGCAAATCCTGCCGGCGGAGCTATGCGACGAATTCGCCCAGCGGGTGATCAATATCCACCACAGCTTCCTTCCTTCGTTCGTCGGCGCAAAACCCTACCATCAAGCCTCGCTACGGGGCGTCAAACTGATCGGGGCTACCTGTCACTATGTGACCGAGGAGCTGGATGCGGGGCCGATCATCGAGCAGGACGTGGTGCGCGTTAGCCATCGTGACAGCATTGAAGACATGGTCCGGCTGGGCAAGGATGTGGAAAAAATGGTGCTTTCTCGGGGCTTGCGCTATCACTTGCAGGACCGTGTTCTGGTGCACAGCAACAAGACGATGGTGTTCAACTGATAAATTAAGGCATGGCTGCATGCGCGATCCATTGGAAAAGGCTGTAGCCAAGACGCCGCCGATCATCGGCAGCGGTTGCACCCAGCGTTTCGATCCCGACGGTCTCGGCCCCGAGGACGGCACCGAATTCCCCGGTGCCGAGGCGCTCTGGCAGTCTCTGAGGAAAACGGAAGAGCAAGCTCTCATCCCGGATAGTGACCATTCATCGAACTAGCCCTGTCACGCCTGCGTTCACTGTGAAGGAGAACCGCAATGCCAACGACCGATCGCTTGATACTGGGTGCCACGGCGGGCGGGGAACCAAATACGCAGTCGCTGAAGCTGGCCAATCGGCATGGCTTGGTGGCTGGCGCTACGGGCACCGGCAAGACGGTCACGCTACAGCGCCTTGCCGAGCAATTCAGTGATGCTGGAGTGGCGGTTTTCGCCGCAGACATCAAGGGTGACTTGTGCGGCCTGGGTGCCCCTGGCTCGCCACAGGGCAAGATCGCCGAGCGCATCGCCGAGATGCCATGGCTGAATTATCAGCCGCAGGCTTACCCGGTGACACTGTGGGATATCCAGGGCGTTGCCGGTCATCCGCTGCGTACGACGCTTACCGAGATGGGCCCGTTGCTGATTGGGAATCTGCTCGAACTTAACGACAGTCAGCAGTCGGCACTGTATTGCGTGTTCAAAGTGGCCGACCAGCAAGGGCTGTTGTTGCTCGACCTGAAGGATCTAAAGGCGCTACTCCATCATCTTCAGGCCAATCCCGCTTTGCTGGGCGAAGACGCGGCGCTGTTCAACCGCCCATCGTCCCAGGCCTTGCTGCGAAGACTCGCGACACTGGAGCAGCAGGGGGCAGAGGCATTGTTCGGGGAGCCTGCGCTGCAACTTGAGGATGTGTTGCAGCAGAGTGGTGACGGGCGTGGGCAAATCCACTTGCTCCATGCCAGCAAACTGGTGCACCAGGCGCCGAAAGTCTACGCGACGTTCCTGCTTTGGTTGCTGGCCGAGTTGTTTGAGCAACTGCCCGAGCGCGGTGACGCGGACAAGCCGATATTGGCGCTGTTCTTCGATGAGGCACACCTGCTTTTCAACGATACGCCCAAAGCACTGCAAGAGCGGCTCGTACAGGTTGTGCGGTTGATTCGCTCCAAGGGTGTCGGCATCTATTTCGTTACCCAATCGCCTTCTGATCTGCCTGACGAAGTCCTGGCCCAGCTGGGGCTGCGCATCCAGCATGGGATGCGTGCTTACACTGTTAAGGAGCAAAAGGCGCTACGTGCCGTGGCTGATGGCTTTCGCCCGAACCCCGCGTTCTCCACGCTCGACACGCTTGTCGATCTGGGAATCGGTGAAGCATTGGTCGGTGGCTTGGAGGCAAATGGCACCCCCGCCATGGTACAGCGGGTCGCCATTGCGCCCCCTCAATCGCGGATCGGGCCGTTGAGTGAATCGGAGCGCAGTAAACTGATTGCAACGTCGCCTTTGCGCGAACGCTATGACCAAGCGGTCGATCGCGAATCGGCTTACGAGGTTCTATCGCGGCGGGCCGAAGTGGCGGCTCCAGCGCCGGCTGTTGAGAAAAAGCCCCGTACCGCTGAGCGAACCGGCCTCGGCGACGATCTGGGTGATCTTGCCAGCAGGGCAATGAAGGGGGCGCTCCGCCAGGCTGCGAACCAACTGGGGCGGCAATTGGCTAGAGGTCTGCTGGGTTCGCTACTGGGTGGTAAACGGTAAGCGCGCAATGCGGCAATGAGGAAGTCATATAGCTGGCAGATCTATGCTTCCAATGTACCGCTGGTGCTTTGATCGGATAGTTCCTTTTCGATTTTTTTCAGCTCCTGCTGAAATGCCTGGTCGAGCAGGCTGGGCTTCTTGCGCCACGGCTTGCGCTCGGGGTCAGGTTGCGCCGCATAGGTCGTCACCTCACCGCCATATATGGTCTTGAAACGATTGGCCTGCCGTTCCAGTTCGGCACGCAGTTCTTCTTTGGTCACGTAATTACCTGTTCTACGAATGATTTTGTTGCAAATCTGGCCGTGTAAAACGGCAGGAAAGTTAGCTGGTGATTAGCTCACGCATCACCTGAATCGCGGGGTGGTCTGAGTTGCGGTCATCAGGCCGGTTTCTGTCAGAGAATCGCGGTCTCGAGCGACAGCAGAAACTGCTTGGATCCGACTGCGATAGATGTTGCCTTAGCAACGACTTGCCTTGCATATTTCGCGGATAGATCCGGTGCAGTTGCGTAACCATACTAGTCCGTTACATATAGAGTAAACGACCTTCATGCGATTGTGGCTTGGCGTTTATTCAAGCATTGCGCGGTGGGAATGATAAGGCTTTATTGGCTGATAGCCAAAAAATTGAAACCGCACATAAAGTGCGGTTTCAATTTGCCATCTTCAGCGGGCTGTTTGAGTCCGGGGGCTGGCGTTTTCAGCTCGTCCGTAGACATCGTCCAGACGCTCAATGTCGTCCTCGCCCAAGTAACTACCCGATTGAACCTCGATGATCTCCAACGGGATCTTGCCTGGGTTGGCCAGGCGATGAATCGAAGTCACCGGGATGTAAGTGGATTGGTTTTCGGTCAACAGGAAGGTTTTCTCGTTACAGGTCACTTGGGCGGTGCCGGACACGACAATCCAGTGTTCGGCTCGATGGTGGTGCATCTGCAGCGACAACGCGGCGCCGGGGTTGACGCAGATGCGCTTGACCTGGAAACGGCCGCCCATGTCCACCGAGTCATACCAGCCCCAAGGTCGATAGACGGCGCAATGATTCTGCGTTTCCGAACGGTTCTGGGCGTCCAGCTTGGCCACGAGCTTCTTGACGTCCTGCACCTTGTCCTTGTGGGCGACCATCATGGCGTCCTTGGTTTCCACCACGATGATGTCGTCGAGACCCAGTACGGTGACCAGCTTGCCGTTGCCTTGCACCAGGCAATTGCGGCTGTCCTCGGCAATCACGTCGCCTTTGATGACATTGCCATTGGCGTCCTTTTCGAGAACGTCCCAGATGGACGACCAAGAGCCGACGTCGCTCCAGCCGGCGGACATGGGCACCACGCACGCCAGTTCGGTTTTTTCCATCACTGAATAATCGATGGAGTTGTCCGGACAGCAGGCGAAGGTGGCTGGGTCGATGAGAACCTCTTCGCCATTCTTCGCGCTGCGTTCGAGCGCGGCAGCGCAGGTGTCATAGATATCCGAATCATGTTTCTTGAGCTCTTCGAGAAACACGCTGGCGCGGAACAGGAACATGCCGCTGTTCCAGTAATAGTCGCCCGATTCGACGTAACTCTGAGCACGCTCTTCGTCCGGTTTCTCGACGAACTGCGTTACGCGATTGATGCCCTCGGGCAGACTGCTGCGGTCGTTGAGGTCACATTTTATGTAGCCATAGCCGGTTTCCGGCCGTGTGGCAGGGATGCCGAACAACACCATCTCGCCATTTTCCGCCGCATTGGTAGCCAGTGCGAGAGAGCGCTGGAAAGCCTTCTGGTCTTCGATGACGTGGTCCGCCGGGAGTATCAGCAATAATTCGTCGCGGCCCTCTTCGATCAGTTTCAACGCCGCGATGGCAACTGCCGGGGCAGTATTGCGGCCGAAGGGCTCAAGCATCAGCCCCTGCACGGATAGTTTGCGCGCCGCTAGCTGCTCTTTGACGATGAAGCGATGTTCCTTGTTGCACACCAGCAACGGCGGCTGCATGCCTTCAAAGGCCAGCCGCTCGACGGTCTGCTGGAAAAGGGTCTGCTCCCCTGTCAGGGCGAGAAACTGCTTGGGGAACAACTTGCGTGACAACGGCCATAGCCTGGAACCGCTGCCGCCTGAAAGGATGACCGGAATCATGTTGTTTCTCCTGAATGATTGAGAGGGCTTCTTCTTGCCGTTTAGGCGGTCAGGCAGGCTGACTCGCTGCGCATCGTGGCCGCGTAAAGGCAAGCGACCGGTCGTGCCAGAGAGCTGGCTTGATACCGTCATGCCGCCGCACTTGGCTGGTCATGGATACAGGCTGGAGAGGTATCGGATAACTGCAACGACAGGCGGCGCAAGCGCGAGGCAGCCGCCATTGGCAGGGCTTTGCGGTGTTGCTGCTTAAATACTTATTTGAGTCCCATGGCACTTTCATGTGCGACGTCCCTTTCCGTCTGGGGATTGCCGGTACGCGCTTATGATTGTCGGTGTCTGCGGATAGTTCCCACGGCCGTTGCCGCTGATCGGCAAGCTGTACAGCGCTACGGGTGGGGCGCGCTGGGGAAGCGCTTCAGTGGGTGAGGACAGCGGGCACGCATACAGGCCGCGATCTTGCGGCCCGTAAGGCTTCAGCTTAGGCGACCGAATCGCGAAGAAACACTAAATGATTGGCTGAGGAGTCGTCCGGACTGTAGCGATAGCCGTCATAGCTGAAAGCCTGCAACTGATCGGGTGTCCGTATGCGTTCTTTGATGACGTAGCGAGCCATCAGGCCCCGGGCTTTCTTGGCGTAAAAGCTGATGATCTTGTACTGGCCGTTTTTCCAATCCTTGAAGTCGACATCAATAACCCGTGCATTCAATGCTTTGCGTTTGACGGCGCCAAAATATTCGTTGGAAGCCAGGTTGAGCAGCACGTCATCGCCTTGGGCTGCGAGGGCGTCGTTCAACCAGCCACTGATGCGCTCACCCCAGAAGGCGTAGAGATCTTTGCCGCGGGGGTTGGCCAGCTTGGTACCCATTTCCAGTCGGTAGGGCTGCATCAGATCCAACGGGCGGAGTACGCCGTAGAGACCGGAAAGCATACGCAGATGGCGCTGGGCGTAATCGAAATCCTGCTCGGAAAAGTCATCAGCGGCGAGACCGGTATAAACGTCACCCTTGAACGCGAGCAGTGCTTGCTTCGCGTTATCGGGCGTGAAATCGGGCGTCCAGGTGCCATAGCGGGCCACATTCAGCGCCGACAACTTATCGGAGAGGTGCATCAGTTCGCCAATCTGCTGCGGGGAAAACTCTCGCAGTTGTTCGATCAATTGCTGGGCATGGTCCAGATATTGGGGTTGGGTGTAACGCGTGGTCGCCGGCGGGGTGTCGTAATCGAGTGTCTTCGCCGGTGAAATCACCATCAGCATGAGGAGTCTCCTGTCCGTGTGCGGCGATTCTAGGCGTTATGTCGGTGCAGGCTCCAGCTATGGTCCTGACTGTCCCGCTCAATCGGCTCTGTAGTAGCCGCTGAGTGCGGGGGTAAAACGGAAGGGCAGTGACGAGAAGAGCGGGCGAGGGTAATCCAGGCGGCATAAGTGCGGCGAAAGCGCGCAGGGGGACTTTGGACTCTAGCTCCGCTGTTCAGGTCCGCCAAGGCCTATTCGTCGAGACACAAAAAAAGTCGCGTTCTCGTCGAAAATACTTTTTTCTGTCAGCCTTTTTGCGGTATTACCGATACAGACCGCCGAACCCGCGACACCGATGGCGGCCTCTGGGCGGCCCCAGACCCCTGCTGCCCACGCCTGCTGCCCCCGCGATCGATGGTTCAGTGGCGGTGCGCTCAGACGCTCCGTCGTTCGGCTCTACGGAAAAGGTGATCGCGTATGGATGACTACGGCAGACCCCGCGCAACTCAGCCCACCCTCTACGTCCTGGACACCAACGTCCTGCTCCACGACCCCAACGCTCTGCTGAACTTCGAAGAACACCAGGTTGCGATTCCCATGACCGTGCTTGAGGAGCTGGACAAGCTCAAGAGCGGAAAGCATAGCGTGGCTGCCGAATGCAGGCAGGTTATCCGGCTGATCGACAAAGTGTTGGGCAACGCGACGCCGGAGCAGGTTGAACTTGGCGTGCCGATCCAGCGCGAAATGACAGGGGGTTTCTGCGGCAGCCTGTCGATTCTGATGAGCAAGAGCGCCGACGCCAAGGGATTGCCTGAAGATCTCAACGACAACAAGATCATCAATCAGGTTGTGGAGCTGCAGCAGCGCAATTCCAGCGTGCCGGTCGTGCTGGTAACCAACGACATCAATATGCGGCTAAAGGCGCGAGCCTGCGGTGTAGCGTCGGAGGACTACCACACCGACAAGCTGGTCGATGACATCGGCCAGTTGTCTCGCGGCTATCACAGCCTGAGCGGTTCTTTCTGGGACCGCGTCAGTAAGGTAGAGACCCAGCAAGGACACGGTCGGACATGGCACCGAGTGCAGCTGATCGATAACCTGCCTGCGGTGCATATCAACGAATTCATTCTCGACGAGCAGGGTTTCGTTGGTTGGATCAAAGGCATCAAGTCAGACGAGCTGCTGTTGCTGGACATGCATCAGGAGCCGATGCTGCATCAGGAAGCTTGGGGCTTGCGCCCTCGTGATATCCATCAGGCGTTGGCGCTGTTCGCCTTGCTCGATCCGGATATCCATCTGGTCAACCTGTCCGGCGCTGCGGGGTCCGGCAAGACCATTCTGGCGCTGGCGGCAGCTATCGAGCAGACGGTGGTCAGCAAGCGCTACCGGCGCATCATTGCCACCCGTAGCGTGCAGGGGCTGGATGAGGACATCGGCTTTCTTCCCGGTACCGAGGCGGAAAAGATGGAGCCTTGGCTGGGCGCGATTACCGACAACCTCGAGGCGCTGCACCTGGACGACGAGAATACCCACGGTAGCGTCGACTACATCCTGCAGAAGGTCCCTCTGCAGTTCAAATCGCTGAACTACATCCGCGGGCGCAGTTTCCAGCAGAGCCTGATCCTGATCGACGAGTGCCAGAACCTCACCCCGCATCAGATGAAAACCATCATCACCCGTGCTGGGGCCGGTTCCAAGGTGGTTTGCCTGGGTAACCTGGCGCAGATTGACACGCCTTATCTATCGGCAACCAGTTCTGGATTGACCTATCTAACGGAGCGTTTCAAGGACTTTCCACACGGTGTTCATATCACCCTGCAAGGCGTACCGCGCTCGGTGCTCGCCGAATACGCGGAGGCAAACATGTAGCGAGCAGGCAGGAGCTTAACGCCGGACGAAGGTCAATTGGAGGCAGAACAGACATCGCCTCGCGTCCGGCATCCGCCCTCTGAGCTACGGCTTTTGTTCGGTTAGACTGAGTGCTTTTCCTCAGGCAGGTTTCCAATGCTTACCCATCTTGATTCGCAAGGCAGGGCCAACATGGTCGATGTCACGGCCAAGGCAGTCACCGCGCGTGAGGCAGTGGCCGAAGCACTGATTCGCATGCGTCCTGCAACCCTGCAGATGATCCAGCAGGGCGGCCACCCTAAAGGGGATGTCTTCGCGGTGGCTCGCATCGCCGGCATTCAGGCGGCGAAGAAAACCCACGACTTGATTCCTCTGTGCCATCCGCTGCTACTGACGAGCATCAAAATTGATCTGCAGCCCGTGGGGGACGATCGTGTGCGCATACAGGTGAGCTGCAAACTGGCGGGCCAGACGGGAGTGGAGATGGAGGCGCTGACCGCGGCCAGCATTGCAGCATTGACTATCTACGATATGTGCAAGGCGGTGGACAAGGGCATGGTCATCGAGGGTGTGCGGCTCTTGGAAAAACTGGGTGGCAAGAGCGGCCATTGGCAGGCACAGGCATGATCAACCTGCAATATTTCGCGCGTTATCGGGAGACCCTCGGGTTGGATGCCGAGCAGTTGGAATGGGACCCGCGCCTGCGGTGTGTCGATGACCTGCGGCGCAAGCTGCTTGCCCGAGGCGGCGAGTGGAAAGTGCTCGCCGAGCGGAACCTGATGTGCGCACGCAACCAGGAGCTCTGCGGTCTGGATGAGCCGCTCGCCGACGGTGACGAAGTTGCCTTCTTTCCCACCGTGACCGGAGGTTAAGCATGAGCGTTCGTGTTCAGCAGGCGCCGTTCGACCCTGGCGCTGAACTCAATGAGCTGCATGCGTCCAACCTGGGTATAGGCGCGGTGGCTGGTTTCGTCGGCTACGTTCGCGACTTCAATGATGGTCGGGACGTGGCCGGGATGTTTCTGGAGCACGCCCCAGGCATGACTGAAAAAGCGCTTGCGAAGATAGGCGAGGAAGCCGCACAACGCTGGCCGTTGCTCAGGCTGAATATCCTGCATCGGGTCGGTCCACTCGAGCCGGGCGAGCCCATCGTTTTTGTTGGTGCTGCCAGCGCTCATCGGGAAGCGGCGTTCGACGCGTGCCGCTTCGTCATGGATTACCTGAAAACCCGCGCACCGTTCTGGAAAAAGGAAACTACCCCCGAGGGCTCTCGCTGGGTTGAAGGACGTGCGAGCGATCAGTCGGCGGCCGAACGTTGGCGCAGCTAGCTGTGGCTGGGTCAGTTGAAGGTGATGTAAAGCTTGTAGAACAGCGTCGAAAGCACCAACGCGATACCGATGGCGAGGGTGCAAATGCCCCATTGCTTGTCGCGGAAACTGAAGCCCACACCCATCAGTGCAAAGCTGACGAGGAGAATGACCAGCATCGAGTGAAAGTTGTGCATTGAGCAACCTCGCAAATTGGTTGACACGCTTTACCTTAGCGGTTTCCGGTCTACAAGGCTTTGATTCAGGACATTCAATCTGCTGATGCAGAAGGCGAAGCAGCAGCTGCGCCTTCTTCTTCCCGCATCAATGTCTGTGTGGGATTGGGGCCAGCAGTTCGGCAGGGGGCGTTTCGCAGCTGATCTTGCGGCCCAACAAGGCCTCGATGGCGGGCAGGGCGAAAGCATCGTCTTCACCCGCGAAGCTGATCGAGGTGCCGCTAGCGCCGGCACGCCCGGTACGACCGATGCGGTGTACGTAGTCGTCCGGCACCTCAGGCAGGGTGAAGTTGATCACGTGACTGATGCCGTCGACATGGATGCCGCGGCCGGCCACATCGGTTGCCACCATGACGCGGATCTTGCCTTCGCGAAAACCTTCAAGCGCCCGGATGCGCTTGTGCTGCGGCACATCGCCTGACATCTGCACCGCGCTGATGCCGTCGCGCGTGAGGCGCTCCTCGATACGGCGTACCTCATCCTTGCGGTTGGCAAACACCATGACCCGCGTCCAGTCGTTCTGCTTGATCAGGTTGTACAGCAGCTTGTACTTGTCGCTACCGGCCACGGCATAGACGTGCTGCTCGACGGATTCGCTGGCTACGTTCTGCGCTTCGATTTCGACGATGGCCGGGTCGGTGGTCCACTGGCGGGCCAGGTTCATCACGTCCTCGGTGAACGTGGCTGAGAACAGCAGGGTCTGGCGTTCGCTCTTGGGAGGGGTCTGGCGGATGATCTGCCGGACCTGTGGAATGAAGCCCATGTCCAGCATGCGGTCGGCTTCGTCGAGTACCATCACTTCGACCATGTCCAGGTGCACGTCGCCGCGCTGGTTGAAGTCCAGCAGACGCCCCGGCGTGGCGACCAGAATATCGCAATAGCGGCTTTCCAGCTGCTTGAGCTGCTTGTCGAAGTCCATGCCGCCGACGAAGCTCATCACGTTCAGGCCGGTATATTTGGTCAGGTCCAGCGCGTCCTTGGCGATCTGTACCACCAGCTCACGGGTCGGCGCGATGATCAATGCGCGCGGTTCGCCCATGAAGCGTTCCTTGGGCGGCGGCGTTTCCAGTAATTGGGTAATGGTCGAGATCAGGAAGGCGGCGGTCTTGCCCGTTCCGGTCTGCGCGCGGCCGATGGCGTCGCGGCCCTTGAGAGTGAAGCCAAGCACTTGCGCCTGGATGGGGGTGCAGTACGGAAAACCCAGATCATGAATGGCGTGCATCAGTTCCGGGGCGAGCTTGAAGTCATGAAAGCGGGTCTTGCCCTCGGCAGGCTCGACCACGAAGTCTTCCAGCTTCCAGGCGGGGGGCGGTGGCTGGCTGGCGCGTGCTCGTGGTTTGGGAGCGGCCTTGACGTCCCGGGACTTAGATTCGGGGCGGCTGGGCTGCTTGTCGTCGCCATTGGTGGCTGGCGTGTCGACCGCCTGCGTGGCCGGTAGCTCGGCCGGGTCTTTACCAAAGATTTTCTTGAGTGCTTTGAGCACGGTCTTCTCGTCGTTGTTCAGAAAATTCGCCGGCCAGTGTAATGCAAGATGCAGGCAGGGCGAAGTATTGCCACCTTTCCCCTGGGCTGGCGTTGCTGGGGCAGAAATGCGCAGGATTGAGCGTCGGTCGGATCCAGCCTATAGCCCGTTGCACTGCCCAGCCTCTCAGGCGAGGCGTGCGGCCAGCCAGTCGCCGATATCGTGAATCTCCTGTGGCAAGACTTCGTGAGCCATGGGGTAGTCGCGCCAAGTGGCGTCGACGCCTTCGGCGGTCAAACAGTCATAGGCGGCGCGCCCCAAGGACGGTAACACCACGTCGTCATTGCGGCCATGTAGGCACAGCACCGGATAGTTCTTGCTGGCAGGCATCAGCGGTAGCGGTTGGCTGAAGGTGGGGGCGTAGGTCGAAAGAGCGATCACACCGCCTAGCGGACCTTGCCAGCGCAGGAACGCGGTGTGCAGCACCACGGCACCGCCTTGGGAGAAGCCTGCCAGGAAGATGCGTGCCGGATCGACGCCGCTATCGCGTTGCGCTTCGATCAAGGCAATCACCTGCTGGGTGGATGCTTCCAGTTGTTCACGGTTGATCGCCCTGGCGGCGGAACTCATGGTGAGTATGTCGTACCAGCTAGGCATGGCCCAGCCGCCGTTGATGGTGACCGGTTGAGTCGGTGCCTGCGGCAGCACGAAACGAGTACTCGATAGCCGTTGCTGCAACGCTTCGGCGACCGGCTGGAAGTCGTAGCGGTTGGCACCGAGCCCGTGCAGCCAGATAACACAGGAGTTGGCAGCCTGTGCCGGTTCGATGATCAAGGGTTCGTTCATGGTCCAGCTCCAGTTGGGGGCGGGTCGCCTCAGGTTGGGGCGCTTATCTGGCAATGGGCATCGAAAGCATGCCCGAGGGGGTGTGAAGATACCCGTTCCTGACAGCGCAATGAAGCCGGGTGTTGCGTGGCATGCCCTTTGCTTTTCAGGTCTTGTGGCTCGCTGTGAGGGGCTGTCTGCATTTCTTCTATAAGGCGCGGTGCGGGCGGTTGCCGATCATTAAGGGGCGACTAGACTCAGGTCAGGTTCTTCTGTCAGTTCGGCTGGGCGATTGGCATCCAGCGATCCCGGTAGGAGGCCGACCCCCGCAGAATAAAAGCAAACTGGAGGTTTCGATGATAAGGGCTAAATCCACTCTGGCCGTGCTAGGTGCCGCGACAATCTTCGGCATCAGCGGCTTGGCGCAGGCAGGGGCGACTCTGGATGCCGTGAAGAGCAAGGGCTTCGTGCAATGCGGTGTCAGCGATGGGCTGCCAGGCTTTTCATTTACAGACGCTAAAGGCCAGTACAAGGGAATCGATGTGGATATCTGCCGTGCCGTCGCAGCTGCGGTATTCGGCGACGCCGACAAGGTCAAGTTCAGTCCGCTGACCGCCAAGGAGCGCTTCACGGCGCTGCAATCCGGCGAAGTCGATGTGCTTTCTCGCAACACCACCTGGACCAGCTCGCGCGACTCGGCCATGGGGCTGAATTTCGCCGGCGTGACCTATTACGATGGCCAGGGTTTTCTGGTTAACAAGGAACTGGGCGTCAGCAGCGCCAAGGAACTCGATGGGGCTACCGTATGTATCCAGGCTGGCACCACCACCGAACTGAATCTTTCCGACTATTTTCGCAGCAACAGCCTCAGCTACACGCCCATCACCTATGACACCTCGGATGAAAGCGCCAAGTCGCTGGAATCAGGCCGCTGCGACGTACTAACTTCCGATCAGTCCCAGCTTTACGCTCAGCGGATAAAACTGGCCGAGCCTGATAACTACGTCGTTCTACCTGAAGTCATTTCCAAGGAGCCGCTCGGCCCGGCGGTTCGCCAGGGTGACGAGGAGTGGTTCGATATCGTGCGCTGGACGTTGTACGCCATGGTCAATGCCGAGGAGCTTGGTGTTACCTCGGCGAACGTCGAGGACACCGCGAAGAACACCAAGAACCCGGATGTGGCGCGTCTGCTCGGTGCGGAGGGCGAATACGGCAAGGACCTGAAGCTGCCGAAGGACTGGGCAGTGCAAGTCGTCAAACAGGTTGGCAACTATGGCGAAGTCTTCGAGCGCAACATTGGCTCAGGGAGCGATCTGAAAATCGAACGTGGCCTAAACGCGCTCTGGAACAATGGCGGTCTGCAGTACGCACCACCGGTGCGTTGACCGAGCGGGGCCCGCGATTTAGCGCTGGCCCCGTTTTTCAAGGATGAGCGTTGCCGGCGTACCTGCGCCGACAACTGCCGTGTGAGGTTTTTTGATGCAAACCAATACCAAAGCGCGGGTCCCACGAGGCTCGCTGCTCACGGATCCGCAGGCGCGTGCCTGGGTTTTCCAGATTGTCGCCGTTATCGCCGTCGTGGCATTCGGCTGGTTTTTGTTCCACAACACTCAAACCAATCTCGCCCATCGTGGCATTACTTCGGGTTTCGGCTTCCTCGACAACGCAGCCGGTTTCGGCATTCCGCAACACCTGATCGACTACAGCGAAAGTGACAGCTACGGTAGGGTGTTCTGGGTCGGTTTGCTGAACACCCTACTGGTCAGTGTGATCGGCATCATCCTGGCGACCATCCTCGGCTTCATCGTGGGGGTGGGGCGGCTGTCACCGAACTGGCTGATTCGTCAGATCGCTACTGTTTATATCGAGGTCTTCCGCAATATCCCGCCGTTGCTGCAAATATTCTTTGTCTACTTCGCAGTGCTCAGTCCCTTGCCGGGGCCACGCAACAGCCTGAGCCTGTGGGACATCATATTTATCAACAATCGCGGCGTGCAGATGCCAGCGCCCAGCGCAGGGGAAGGCTTCTGGCCGTTCTGGATCGCCCTGGCCCTGGCCCTGGTGGCCATCGTCCTGCTCAACCGCTGGGCACGCGCCCGACGCCATGCCACCGGGCGGTCTTTCCCGGTGTTCTGGTGCAGCCTCGCACTGTTCATAGGGATTCCCTGGCTGGTTGCGCTGGTGTTCGGTGGGCCGTTTCTCTGGGAAGTTCCTGAGCTGCAGCGCTTCAACATCCGTGGCGGTTGGGTGGTCATCCCAGAGCTGGTGTCGATTGTGTTGGCGCTTTCGATGTATACGGCGGCCTTCATCGGCGAAACCGTGCGTGCCGGCATTCAGTCGGTTAGTCACGGCCAGACCGAGGCGGCGACCTCGTTGGGGTTGCGACCCGGTCGCGTGCTGCGGCTGGTCATCCTGCCGCAGGCATTGCGGGTGATCATTCCGCCGCTGACCAGCCAATACCTCAATCTGGCGAAAAACTCCTCGCTGGCTGCTGCCATTGGTTACCCGGACATGGTGTCGCTGTTCGCCGGCACGGTGCTCAACCAGACCGGCCAGGCGATCGAAACCATGGCCATCACCATGAGCGTCTACCTGGCCATCAGCATCAGCATTTCCCTGCTGATGAACTGGTACAACAAGCGCATTGCGCTGATTGAACGGTAAGGAAAAGCGCATGACGACCCATATCTTCAAGCCGGACCTGCCGGCACCTTCACGTGACATTGGGGTAATTGGCTGGATACGCGCCAATCTGTTTTCCAGCTGGGTTAATACGCTGCTCACCTTGCTGGGGCTTTATCTGATCTGGCTGATCGTCCCGCCGCTGATCGACTGGGCCATCATCAGCGCCGATTGGACTGGGGAGAGCCGAGCCGACTGTACCCGGGAGGGGGCCTGCTGGGTGTTCATCCAGACGCGCTTGAGCCAATTCATGTATGGCTTCTATCCCACGGAGTTGCGTTGGCGGGTAGACGCTGCCGCTTGGTTGGCAATTCTCGGGGCTGCGCCGCTGTTCTTCCGGCAAATGCCACACAAGGTGCGTTACGGCGTCGCTTATCTTTTGCTGTACCCGATACTCGCTTATTGGCTGCTGCACGGCGGCTTCTTCGGGCTGGAAGTCGTTTCGACCTCCCGCTGGGGCGGCCTGATGCTGACCATCGTGATTGCGGCCGTTGGTATTGCCGGGGCGTTGCCGCTAGGGATTCTGCTGGCGTTGGGACGACGCTCGCAGATGCCGGCGATCCGCGTGCTATGCGTCACTTTCATCGAGTTCTGGCGCGGCGTACCGCTAATCACGGTGCTGTTCATGTCGTCGGTAATGCTCCCTTTATTCCTGCCGGAGAACATGAACCTCGACAAGCTGATGCGGGCCATGGTGATGGTGATCTTCTTCGAGGCCGCCTATATCGCCGAAGTGGTGCGCGGCGGCCTGCAGGCGATCCCCAAGGGGCAGTACGAAGCGGCTGCAGCGATGGGCCTGGGGTATTGGCGCAGCATGATCCTGGTGATCCTGCCGCAGGCGCTGAAGATGGTCATCCCCGGCATCGTCAACACCTTCATCGCGCTGTTCAAGGACACCAGCCTGGTGATCATCATCGGTCTGTTCGACCTGCTCAACAGCATCAAGCGCGCCACGTCCGACCCTGCCTGGCTGGGTATGTCAACCGAGGGCTACGTGTTCGCTGCGCTGGTCTACTGGATTTTCTGTTTTGGCATGTCGCGCTATTCCATGCACCTGGAACGCAAGCTCGACACCAGTCACCGGATTTAGGAGAGGCAACATGATCGATACATCTATGCGGGACAAACCGTCTGAGCAAGCCGGCGAATCTGTGATTCAGATGCAAGGCGTCCATAAGTGGTTCGGCCAGTTTCACGTGCTCAAGGACATCAATCTGAACGTCTCGTCGGGCGAGCGCATCGTGTTGTGCGGGCCTTCGGGCTCCGGCAAGTCGACCACCATTCGTTGTCTCAACCGCCTCGAGGAGCATCAGCAGGGGAAAATCATCATCGATGGTGTGGAGTTGACCAGCGACCTCAGGCAGATCGAGGCCATTCGCAGCGAGGTAGGCATGGTCTTCCAGCACTTCAACCTGTTTCCCCACCTGACTGTATTGCAGAACTGCACGCTGGCGCCCATGTGGGTGCGCAAGCTGCCGCGGGCCCAGGCGGAAGAGATCGCCATGCATTACCTGGAACGGGTGCGGATTCCTGAGCAGGCAGACAAGTTTCCGGGGCAGCTTTCCGGAGGCCAGCAACAGCGCGTGGCGATCGCCCGTGCGTTGTGCATGAAGCCCAAGATCATGCTGTTCGACGAGCCCACATCAGCACTGGATCCGGAGATGGTCAAGGAGGTGCTGGATACTATGATCGGCCTGGCCGAGAGCGGCATGACCATGCTCTGCGTGACCCATGAGATGGGATTCGCCCGCACCGTTGCCGATCGGGTGATTTTCATGGACAAGGGGGAGATCGTCGAGGAAGCCGATCCGGAAACCTTCTTCACTCAGCCAAGGAATGAGCGCACCAAGTTGTTCCTCAGCCAGATATTGCATTGAACCTGAGCTGGAAGTCAGGAATGGGCCCAGCGCAGCCGGGTCCGCATCGGCTTCCAGCAGCCTTAGCCTCGGACGCCGTCATGGGCTAGAATACGCGCCCCGACTGCTCCCCCTCCGAGGCTGTTCCGACGATGTTGATTCTGCGCGGCGCTCCCGCTCTTTCTGCCTTCCGTCACGGCAAGCTCCTAGCTCAACTGACCGCGAAGGTCCCCGCCGTGCGCGGGTTGTATGCCGAGTTTGCCCATTTCGCTGAAGTAACCGGCACGCTTGGCGCAGACGAGGAGCAAGTGCTCGCCCGACTGCTCAAGTACGGGCCAAGCGTACCCGTGCAGGAGCCGGCAGGCCGGTTGTTCCTGGTGGTGCCGCGTTTCGGCACCATCTCGCCCTGGTCGAGCAAGGCCAGCGACATCGCGCATAACTGCGGTCTCAGCCGAGTCCAGCGTTTGGAGCGAGGTATCGCCTATTACGTGGCTGGAGAGTTTTCCGACAGCGAAACCGAGCAGATCGCCGCGGCATTGCACGATCGCATGACCGAGCTGGTGCTTCAGCGCTTCGATGATGCCGCCAGTCTCTTCAGTCATGCACAGCCCAGGCAGCTCACTGCGGTGGATGTGCTCGGCGGCGGTCGCGCGGCGCTGGAGAAGGCTAACGTCGAGCTGGGCCTGGCCTTGGCTGACGATGAGATCGATTATCTGGTGACCAGCTTTACTGGGCTGGGGCGCAATCCGCACGACATCGAGTTGATGATGTTTGCCCAGGCCAACTCTGAGCACTGCCGGCACAAGATCTTCAATGCCAGCTGGGATATCGAAGGTGAAAGCCAGGAAAAGTCCTTGTTCGGCATGATCAAGAACACCTACGAATTGCATTCCGAAGGCGTGCTGTCAGCGTACAAGGATAATGCCTCGGTCATCGTCGGCCACCAGGCCGGGCGCTTCTACCCAGACGCTACCACCGGCGAATATGCTGCGCACCAGCAGCCGGTACACATCCTGATGAAGGTGGAGACCCACAACCACCCGACCGCTATCGCGCCGTTCCCCGGAGCGGCCACCGGTTCGGGCGGCGAGATTCGCGATGAGGGCGCGACTGGTCGCGGCTCCAAACCCAAGGCAGGGCTGACCGGTTTCACCGTGTCCAACCTGAATATTCCCGATTTCGAGCAGCCCTGGGAAAAGCCCTACGGCAAGCCCGAGCGCATCGTCACGCCACTGGATATCATGATTGAAGGCCCGCTGGGCGGGGCAGCATTCAACAATGAATTCGGCCGTCCCGCGTTGGCCGGTTATTTCCGCACCTTCGAGCAGAGCATCGAAACGCCCCGTGGCGAAGAAGTGCGTGGTTACCACAAGCCGATCATGTTGGCTGGCGGTATGGGCAACATCCGTGAGGATCATGTTCAGAAGGGCGAGATCAGTGTCGGTGCCAAGCTGATCGTGCTTGGCGGTCCGGCGATGCTGATTGGCCTTGGTGGCGGTGCGGCATCCTCCATGGCCACTGGTGCCAGCTCGGCGGACTTGGACTTTGCCTCAGTGCAGCGCGACAACCCGGAAATGGAGCGTCGTTGTCAGGAAGTGATCGATCGCTGCTGGCAGTTGGGCGAGCGCAACCCGATCAAGTTCATTCATGACGTCGGCGCTGGCGGCCTGTCCAATGCCTTCCCGGAATTGGTCAACGATGGGGGTCGTGGTGGTCGTTTTGAGCTGCGTAACATACCCAACGATGAGCCGGGCATGGCGCCGCACGAGATCTGGTGTAACGAATCACAGGAGCGCTACGTGCTTTCCGTGGATGCTGCCGATTTCGAGCGCTTCAAGGCGATCTGTGAGCGCGAGCGCTGCCCGTTCGCGGTAGTTGGTGAGGCCACCGAAGAGCAAAACCTGACTGTCACCGACAGCCATTTCGGCAACAAGCCGGTGGATATGCCGCTCAACGTGCTGCTCGGCAAGGCGCCACGCATGCACCGCAGCGCCAATCGCGAAACCGAGCTGGGGGATGACTTCAACGCGGCTTCGGTCTATCTCGACGAGGCGGTAGGTCGCGTGTTGCGTCATCCGGCCGTGGCCAGCAAGAGCTTCCTGATCACCATTGGCGATCGCAGCATTACCGGTATGGTGGCGCGCGACCAGATGGTCGGTCCGTGGCAGGTGCCGGTGGCCGATTGCGCGGTGACTACTACCAGCTACGACGTCAACACCGGCGAGGCCATGGCCATGGGCGAACGCACGCCGCTGGCGCTGCTTGATGCTCCGGCATCGGGGCGTATGGCCATCGGCGAGACGCTAACCAACCTTGCTGCCGCGCGCATCGAGAAGCTTTCGGACATCAAGCTGTCCGCCAACTGGATGGCTGCAGCCGGACACCCAGGTGAAGACGCCCGGCTATACGATACGGTTCGTGCCGTCGGCATGGAGCTGTGCCCGCAGCTCGGTCTGACCATTCCAGTGGGCAAGGACTCGATGTCGATGAAGACCCGCTGGGAAGAGGAGGGCGCGCAGAAGAGCGTCACCTCGCCCATGTCTCTGGTCGTTTCCGGCTTCGCGCCGGTGGTCGATGTACGCCAGACCCTGACGCCGCAGCTGCGGCTGGACAAGGGCGCTACCGATCTGATCCTGATCGATCTGGGGCGTGGTCAGAACCGTATGGGCGGTTCGATTCTGGCGCAGGTCTACGGCAAGCTCGGCCGTCAGGCGCCGGACGTTGACGATGCCGAAGATCTGCAGGCCTTCTTCGCTGTGATCCAGGGTTTGAACGCCGACGGCTTGCTGCAGGCCTACCACGACCGTTCCGATGGCGGTCTGCTGACCACAGTGCTGGAAATGGCCTTTGCCGGCCATTGCGGACTGAGCCTGAACCTGGACGGCCTGCTGGACGACGCGGACGAACTGCCTTCGGTGCTGTTCAACGAAGAGCTGGGCGCCGTAATCCAGGTGCACCAGGACGATACCCAAATCGTGCTGGCGCAGTTCAGCGCGGCCGGCCTCGGTGATTGCGTGGCGGTGATCGGTCAGCCAGTCAACAACGGCTACGTCTCCGTCAGCCTCGGCGGCAGCGAAGTGTTCAGTGGCGATCGCCGCCTGCTGCAGCAGCAGTGGGCCGAAACCAGTTACCGGATCCAGCGGCTGCGCGACAACGTCGAGTGTGCCGATCAGGAATTTGATGCCTTGCTGGAAGAAGAGAATCCGGGCCTTAGCGTGAAACTCAGCTTCGACGTTAATGAAGACATCGCAGCGCCCTATATCAAGCGTGGCATCCGTCCTCAGATAGCCATCCTGCGCGAGCAGGGCGTCAACGGCCAGACCGAGATGGCGGCTGCGTTCGACCGCGCCGGCTTCGCCGCAGTGGACGTTCACATGAGTGACATCCTGTCCGGGCGCATCAGCTTGGAAGCCTTCAAGGGCCTGGTGGCTTGCGGCGGTTTCTCCTACGGCGACGTGCTAGGTGCTGGTGAAGGTTGGGCCAAGTCGATTCTGTTCAACGGTCGCGCGCGGGAAGGCTTTCAAGCTTTCTTCGAGCGAAGCGATAGCTTCGCACTCGGCGTGTGCAACGGTTGTCAGATGATGAGCAACCTGCACGAGCTCATTCCCGGGAGTGAGTCCTGGCCGCACTTCGTGCGCAACCGTTCCGAGCAATTCGAAGCGCGCGTGGCGATGGTTCAGGTGCAGGATTCGCCGTCGATCTTCCTGAAGGGCATGGTCGGCTCGCGTCTGCCTATCGCCATCGCCCATGGTGAAGGTCACGCAGAGTTCGAGAACGAGGCAGCACTGCTTGAGACTGATCTCTCCGGCACCGTGGCGCTGCGCTACATCGACAACCATGGCAAGGTCACCGAGCGCTATCCCGCCAATCCCAATGGTTCACCGCGAGGTATCACTGGCCTGACATCAGTCGATGGCCGTGTGACCATCATGATGCCGCATCCGGAGCGGGTCTTCCGTGCCGTGACCAACTCCTGGCGCCCCGATGACTGGGAGGAGGACGGCGGCTGGATGCGAATGTTCCGCAATGCCAGGGTCTGGGTCGACTGAGCTTGCTAGCGTCATGAGAAAGCCCGGTGCATGCAAATGCTCCGGGCTTTTCCTGTTGTGAACGAGTCAGCTGTGTTTGGTTGAACCTGAGCTCTACCGAGGCGTCTGAATATTGACCGGCGGCAGCGCTCGACGTTTTGATTGCGGCAAACTTTTTTTCTGGCGGGGCCTGCGTTCCGTCTGTGCTTCTCTGTGGAGATGTTGATGTACAAACTGTGTTTCTACGTTCCGGAGAGCCATCTGGACGCCGTCAAAGAAGCGGTATTTGCAGCGGGCGGCGGACGCATGGGTGCTTATGACCAGTGCTGTTGGCAGGTGCTCGGGCGTGGGCAGTACCGGCCACAGGAAGGTAGTCAGCCTTATTTGGGCGAGCCGGGTAAAGTCCAGTCGGTGTCTGAGTGGAAAGTGGAGATGGTCGTCGCGGACGAGATGATCCACGACAGTGTCAAGGCGCTCAGGCGTGCCCATCCCTACGAAACGCCAGCGTTCGAGGTCTGGCGTCTGTCGGACATGATTTTCTAAAAGCCACTGCTGGGCTGGATAGCTAAGGTCGGATTTCGATGAGTGTGCCGTCTTGGACCAGGCTCCAGATTTCGTACATGTCATCGTTTTTTAATGCAATGCAGCCTTCGGTCCAATCAAGGGTGTGGAAGAACCACTCGGGGTATTTCTCATCGCGCGGTGTGCCATGGAGCATGATCATGCTCCCCGGCGACACCTGCTCGGCGCCGGCACGAGCCGTGTCTTCGGCATTGGGGTAGGAGATATGCATCGCCAGGTTGTACTTGTCAGACGTCTTGCGCCAGTCAATCCAGTAGATACCCTCAGGCGTGCGTTGGTCGCCCTCGCGCTGTTTGGGGCCTGACTGTTTGCCGAGCGATACTCGATAGCTTTTAACGGCCTCACCGCGGCTGATCAAGTGAAGCCGCCTGTCGGACTTGACGACCAGCACCTTGTCGATGCGCACGCCATCGAGCGATGGGGTGACGGTGGCATGGGACATGCTTGTGAAAAATAGGCAGGTTAAGGCAAACAGCCAGCGCATTACGGGACTTTCCTGGATCATAACTGCATCAGACCTGTCTGCATCGACAGCCTGAAGCGCCGATATCTTGAAGCGTGCCGGGAAGGTCTGCCGCACCCGGTACGGTCGCATTCTAGGGTAGCGCTCGCCAGCAGAAAAGCGAGTCTGACCGATTGCAGTCGCGCTGCTTCAGATAGGCCTCGACCTGCTTTGCTGGAGTGTTTTTTTCGCCCGTTGTGCCTTGGGCGGTTCCGCGCTTTCATGCCATGATGCTGATCAAAGACGCAAAGAGAATGTTCATGCTCGACAGGATTCTCCAACGGGTACGCGATTATTCGCCGCGCCTCCTGGAGCCGGAGGGTCAACTGCCCGAGGCTGCTGTATTGATGCCGATAACCCGTGGCGAGTCGCCCGAGCTGGTGCTGACATTGCGCGCCAGCGGGCTTTCCACTCATGGCGGCGAGGTGGCCTTCCCTGGGGGACGGCGTGACCCCGAAGACGCCGACTTGATACAGACGGCCCTGCGCGAGGCCGAGGAGGAGGTCGGGCTGGCGCCCGGTATAGTAGAGGTGGTCGGGCCCCTCAGCAGCCTCATCTCGGTGCACGGCATCCATGTCACGCCCTATGTGGGAATCGTGCCCGGCTACGTCGAATACCGCGCCAACGATGCCGAGATCGCCTCGGTATTTTCGGTGCCGCTGGATTTCTTCTGTCAGGATCCGCGCGAAGTGACCCATCGCATCGATTATCAGGGCAGCGCCTGGTACATCCCGTCTTACCGTTATGGCGAGTACAAAATATGGGGGCTGACGGCGATCATGATCGTCGAGCTGGTCAACCTGGTGTACGACGCCGGTATCGAAATGCGTCGGGCGCCCGCTTCCTACATCGATTTAACCCGTTGAACGTCGCGCGTTGCGATGAGGAAGGCCGTCGCGTCGGCCAATCAACTCAGGAGTCATTACAGTGAAATATCGTCTGGGAGAATCCCGTGTCGACAGCCATCCGCAGAGCTGGGTAGCGCCTAATGCAACACTGGTTGGCAATGTCCGTTTGGGCGCGGGCGCGAATGTCTGGTTTGGCGCCGTGCTTCGTGGCGACAATGAGCTGATTCACGTGGGTGATAACAGCAATGTGCAAGATGGCAGTGTGCTGCACACCGACATGGGCTATCCGCTCACCCTGGGCACTGGCGTCACCGTGGGTCACAACGCCATGCTGCATGGCTGCACGGTGGGCGATTACAGCTTGGTCGGTATCAATGCGGTGGTGCTAAACGGCGCCAAGATCGGCAAATACTGCATTATCGGCGCGAACACTCTTATTGCCGAAGGCAAGGAAATTCCGGACGGCTCGCTGGTGGTCGGCTCGCCCGGCAAGGTGGTGCGCGAGCTGACCGATGAGCAGAAGAAAATGCTCGAAGCCAGCGCTGCGCATTACGTGCAGAACGCCCAGCGTTACGCGCGTGATCTGGTGGAGCAGGAGGATTGATGTCCGGTTCGGACGAGAAGCCGATTGCCTCGCCGTGCGTGAGTATCTGCGCGCTGGACGAGGCGGATGTCTGTATCGGTTGCCAGCGTAACGTCGACGAGATCATTCGCTGGAGCCGACTGAACAACCATGAGCGGCGGGAAGTGCTGTTGCGTTGTCATGAGCGAGCCCGCGAGCGCGGCCAGTTGTTGAAATCATTCAAATCGTAACGAGGAAGACCATGCCACGAATTGGCACTCCGCTGTCGGCCAGCGCTGTTCGCGTCCTGCTGTGTGGTTCCGGCGAACTGGGCAAGGAGCTGGTGATCGAGCTGCAGCGTCTAGGCGTCGAGGTGATTGCCGTGGATCGTTACGCTAACGCGCCCGCCATGCAGGTCGCGCATCGTCATCATGTGGTTGATATGCTCGATGGCGCTGCGTTGCGGGCGATCATCGAGCAGGAACGGCCGCACTACATCGTTCCCGAGATCGAGGCCATTGCCACCGCGACGCTGGTCGAGCTGGAAGCCGAGGGCTTTACAGTGATCCCCACCGCGCGCGCCGCGCAGCTGACGATGAACCGTGAGGGTATTCGCCGCTTGGCAGCCGAAGATCTAGGCCTGCCGACGTCGCCCTATCGCTTTGCCGACTCGTTGGAAGACTGCCGCAGCGCCGCGCTGGCCATCGGTTTCCCGTGCTTGATCAAGCCGGTCATGAGCTCCTCTGGCAAGGGCCAATCGGTGTTGCGCAGCGAAGCGGATATAGACCTGGCATGGGACTACGCTCAGGCGGGCGGGCGCGCCGGCAGGGGCCGGGTTATTGTCGAGGGCTTTATCGACTTCGATTATGAAATCACCCTGCTTACGGTGCGCCACATCGGTGGGACCACGTTCTGTCAGCCTGTCGGGCATCGACAGGAGAAGGGCGACTATCAGGAGTCCTGGCAGCCGCAGCCGATGAGTGCGGCGGCCATGGCCGAGGCCGAACGCATTGCTTTGGCGGTTACCGAAGCGCTTGGTGGGCGTGGTGTGTTTGGTGTAGAGCTATTCGTCAAGGGTGATCGGGTCTGGTTCTGCGAGATTTCGCCACGCCCGCACGATACCGGGCTGGTGACGCTGGTTTCCCAGGATTTGTCCGAATTCGCGCTGCATGCTCGGGCGATCCTCGGCCTGCCAATACCTGTCATTCGCCAGCGCGGGCCATCGGCTTCGGCGGTGGTGCTGGTGGAGGGTGAGAGCGAGCAGGTCAGCTTCGGTAATCTGGCCGCCGCAATGGCTGAGCCGGACACCACGCTGCGCCTGTTCGGCAAGCCGGAGGTCATTGGCCAGCGGCGCATGGGCGTGGCCCTGGCGCGGGATCAAAGCATCGAGGCGGCACGAGCAAAGGCGCTGCGCGTCGCCACGGCAATCGACACCCAGCTTTAGCCTGCGGTGTCGTCGGATGCTGCTACGGAGTCTTCGGCGAGCCAGGCTCGCACGCTTTTCACTCGATTGTCGGCAGCCTGAAGAATTTCCAATCGATACCGGTCGATCTGCAGGCAGATGCCGCTGTCTGGAATTTGCTCCAGTGCTTCGGTGATAAGGCCGTTGAGCGTCTTGGGGCCGTCGCAAGGCAGCTGCCAGTTCAGGGCTCGGTTGATATCACGCAGGTAGGCTGCACCGTCGATGACCAGGGTGCCGTCGTCCTGGGGATGAATATCGGGACTGCGCAGCGAGTCCTGATTGCTGAACTCGCCGACGATTTCTTCCAGAATGTCTTCAAGGGTGACGATGCCCAGCACGTCGCCATATTCGTCGACCACGATGCCAATGCGCCTTTTTTCCTTCTGGAAATTCAGCAGCTGGGTCGAAAGTGGTGTGTTCTCTGGAACGAAATAGGGATCGTTGCAGGCTTCGAGGAGGCTTTCCTTGGTCAACTGATCGTGACTGAGCAATCGCGCGATCTGGCGCATATGAACGATGCCTTCGACCTGGTTGATGTCCTTGTGGAACACCGGCAGGCGCGTGTGCGAAGTGGTGCGCAGCTGGCCGATGATGGTTTCCAGGTCGTCCTCGAGGTCAATGCCGGTGACCTCGTTACGAGGAATCATGATGTCATCGACCGTGACCCGCTCCAGGTCGAGAATGCCGAGCAGCATGCTTTGTCGGTTCGACAGGTCACTGCCCGACTCGCGAACCACGCTGCGCAGTTCTTCAGTGGAAAGGCTATCAGTGCCTCTCTTGGAGGGGTCTACACCTATTAGCCGGAGCAAGCCGTTGCTGATCCAGCCGAGCAGCGCGACCAGCGGGTAGAGCACCTTTTGCAGCAATATCAGCGGCAAGCTGACGGGGTAGGCGATCACTTCAGGGCGAAGTGCCGCCAATGTCTTGGGCGTGATCTCGCCAAAGATCAGAAGGATGATGGTCAGGCCAATGGTGGCAATGGCGATTCCCGCCTCCCCCCAAAGCTGCATCGCCAGAACTGTCGCGATCGACGAGGCAAGGATATTGACGAAGTTGTTGCCTACCAGAATGGTGCCGAGTAAGCGGTCCGGCCGGGACAGCAATTCGATGGCTCGCTTGGCTCCGCGATGTCCTTCCTTGGCCTGGTGGCGCAGGCGATAGCGGTTGAGGCTGAGCATCCCAGTTTCCGAACTGGAAAAGAACGCCGAGCAGAGAAGCAAAAAGACCAGCAGTCCGACTAAAAAACCGGGATGTAGATTTTCCACGAGTTGGCCTGTTTGCCTTCGCTTTAGATATGCAGAATGAATTCACGAACCAGCTTGCTGCCGAAGTACGCCAGCATCAGCAGGCAGAACCCCGCCAAGGTCCAGCGGATGGCTTTGTAGCCCCGCCAGCCAAGCTTGTGACGACCCCAAAGCAGCAGCCCGAAAACGATCCAGGCGAAAACGGATAGCAGCGTCTTGTGCACCAGGTGCTGTGCGAACAGATCGTCGAGGAACAGCCAGCCGGAAGCGAGTGAGGCAGACAGCAGCAGCCAGCCTGCCAGCAGGAAGCCGAACAGCAGGCTCTCCATGGTCTGCAGCGGCGGGAAATTCTTGATCAGGCCGGAAGGATGCTTGTTCCGAAGATGGTGGTCCTGCAGCAACAGCAGCAATGATTGGAAGACCGCGATGGTGAGCATTCCGTACGCCAGGATCGACAATAGGATATGCGCCAGTATTCCCGGCTCCTCGGTAATGGCAGGTGTCGTTCCGGAGGGTGCGAATTGGGCAAGGACTACGGTGATGAAGCCTAGCGGGAACAGCATCAACAGTAGGTTTTCCACGGGCATCCGCTTCAGCGCAAGCAGGACCAGTAGAATGACTGCGGCGGCAATGAGACTCGACGCGGTAAAGAAATCCAGATGCAGGCCGTTCGGCGAGAGCAGTTGAGTAAACAGGCTCACCCCATGAGCAAATAATGCCAGTAAACCGATGGCAAGCAGCAGGCTAGGGTCCGGGCGGGTGCGTTGGACCAGGCGCAGGCCTTGATATCCTGTGGCGCCAGCGTACAGGCAGGCGGCGGCGAGGCTGGGTAGCAGAGGGAACATGGTTTCTGTTAACAGACCCGAAAGATGCTGAGTGTGGCACAAACCCCCGGCCCGCAAAAGCGGACGAATGTGAGAAGCTGTCGCATTCCGGCAACTACTTCACCTTCTCTAATTCCTTGCGTCGTCTTTGCAAGGTCAGGTTGCGGCTCGATTAGCTGATGCGCCCAGCCGGAACGGTGTTGGCCTGCTGGCAAAGTCGGTATGCTGCGCCGATCAAAAGCGGTGTCTGCAGGGTACCGTCGCGCGGACTGCAGCTTCTATAATCCGCTCCTCAATCGCATCTCGCGTGGAAAACGGCTCATGTTTGAAAACCTAACCGATCGCCTCTCGCAAACTCTGCGCCATGTCACCGGCAAGGCCAAGCTGACCGAGGACAATATCAAGGACACTCTGCGCGAAGTGCGTATGGCGCTGCTCGAGGCTGACGTCGCGCTGCCCGTGGTCAAGGATTTTGTCGCCAAGGTCAAGGATCGGGCAGTCGGAACGGAGGTGTCAAAAAGCCTGACGCCGGGCCAGGCATTCGTGAAGATCGTTCGTGCCGAGCTCGAAGAGCTGATGGGTGCTGCCAACGAAGACCTCGCGCTGAGTGTCGTGCCGCCAGCGGTGGTACTGATGGCCGGTCTGCAAGGGGCGGGCAAGACCACGACGGTGGGCAAGCTGGCTCGCTTCCTCACGGAGCGCAAGAAGAAGTCTGTGCTGGTGGTATCCGCTGACGTCTATCGACCTGCCGCGATCAAGCAGCTCGAAACCCTGGCTGCTGAAATTGGGGTGACTTTCTTCCCCTCCGATACCAGTCAGAAGCCGGTGGAAATCGCCCAGGCGGCGATTCGTGAGGCCAAGCTCAAGTTCATCGATGTGGTGCTGGTCGATACCGCCGGTCGTTTGGCTGTCGACGCTGAGATGATGGCTGAGATCCAGGCGATACACGCGGCGATCTCGCCAGTCGAAACGCTGTTTGTGGTCGACGCCATGACCGGGCAGGACGCCGCCAATACGGCCCGGGCATTCGGTGAGGCGCTACCCTTGACCGGTGTCGTGCTGACCAAGGTCGATGGCGACGCCCGCGGTGGCGCGGCCTTGTCGGTGCGGCAGATCACTGGCAAGCCGATCAAGTTCCTCGGTATGGGCGAGAAGAGCGATGCGCTCGAGCCCTTCCATCCCGATCGTATCGCCTCGCGCATTCTAGGCATGGGCGACGTGCTCAGCCTGATCGAGCAGGCTGAGCAGACGCTGGATCGGGAAAAGGCCGAGAAACTCACCAAGAAGCTGAAAAAGGGCAAGGGCTTCGACCTTGAAGACTTCCGCGACCAGCTGCAGCAGATGAAGAACATGGGCGGCCTCGGCGGCCTGATGGACAAGCTGCCCTCCATCGGCGGGATGAATCTGGCGCAGATGGGTAATGCCCAGGGGGCGGCCGAGAAGCAGTTCAAGCAGATGGAAGCCATCATCAACTCGATGACGCCCGGCGAGCGCCGCAACCCGGACATCATCAGCGGCTCGCGCAAGCGCCGTATCGCCATGGGTTCCGGTACACAAGTGCAGGACATAGGACGCTTGATCAAGCAGCACAAGCAGATGCAGAAAATGATGAAAAAGGTCACCGGAAAAGGTGGCATGGCCAAGATGATGCGCGGCATGGGAGGTATGTTCCCAGGTGGCGGGATGCCGAAGTTCTGACGCACCCCAACAAGGCTCCAGCGGCGCGTAAGATGGCCTGTCCGTTGGCTTTTGCATTTACTTGCAGCCAGCGGCTTGAAGCTTGAAGCGTTTACTCGTAAAATGCGCGGCCTTTCGGGCCCAGGCCCTGCAATCCAGTTTTGCTGTACCGACTACAGGAACGATGTTCACATGGTAACTATTCGTCTCGCTCGTGGCGGCTCCAAGAAGCGCCCTTTCTACCACCTGACCGTGACCAACAGCCGCAATGCGCGCGATGGTCGCTTCGTTGAGCGTATCGGTTTCTTCAATCCGATCGCCCAGGGTGCGGAAGTCAAGCTTTCCGTCAACCAGGAGCGCGCTACCTACTGGCTGGGTCAAGGCGCACAGCCGTCTGAGCGCGTTGCTCAGCTGCTGAAGGAAGCAGCCAAGGCCGCTGCCTGAATCGCATGAACGCAACGTCTGCTCCGGCCGAGGACCTGATCGTAATCGGCAAGATCGTTTCGGTGCATGGCGTGCGTGGTGACGTAAAGGTCTATTCCTTTACTGATCCGATCGACAATCTGCTGGACTATCGCCGCTGGACGCTCAGGCGAGGCGATGAAGTCAAACAGGTTGAACTGGTCGCAGGACGTCTCCAGGGCAAAATCCTGGTGGCCACGCTAAAGGGGCTGACTGATCGTGAGGTTGCGCGTACCTACGCCGACTTCGAGATCTGCATTCCCCGTAGCGAGCTTCCGCAGTTGACCGGGGAAGAATTCTACTGGTTTCAGTTGCAGGGTCTGACGGTCATCAACCAGATCGGGCAAGTGCTCGGGCGAGTTGACCACCTGCTGGAAACCGGTGCCAACGATGTCCTGGTGGTCAAGCCGTGCGACGGCAGCCTGGATGATCGCGAGCGGCTGCTGCCCTATACCGACCCTTGCGTCCTGAAGGTCGATTTGGACGCAGGCGAAATGCATGTCGAATGGGACGCGGATTTCTGAGCGACATGTCCGGTTTTCGTGTTGAAGTGATCAGTCTGTTCCCGGACATGTTCGCTGCCATCCGTGACTACGGTATTACCAGTCGCGCGGTGAAGCAGGGGTTGCTCCAGCTGCGATGCTGGAACCCGCGTGCCTATACCGAAGATCGCCACCAGACAGTGGATGATCGTCCCTTCGGTGGTGGCCCCGGCATGGTGATGAAGATCAAGCCGCTGGAGCTTGCATTGGCGGATGCCAAACAGGCCGCCGGCGACAAGGCGAAGGTGATTTATCTTTCGCCACAAGGGCGTCAGCTGAAACAGGCCGATGTTCGCGAACTGGCGAAGGAGGAGGGCTTGATCCTCATCGCCGGGCGTTACGAAGGTATCGACGAGCGCTTCATCGAAGCGCACGTCGACGAAGAATGGTCGATTGGCGACTACGTGTTGTCCGGCGGAGAGCTGCCGGCCATGGTGCTGATCGATGCAGTGACCCGATTGCTCCCCGGAGCGCTGGGCCATGCTGATTCTGCCGAGGAGGATTCGTTTACCGACGGCCTGCTCGACTGCCCGCATTACACGCGACCGGAAGTGTATGCGGATAAACGTGTTCCAGAGGTGCTGCTCAGCGGCAACCATGAACACATCCGGCGCTGGCGTTTGCAGCAGTCCCTCGGCAGGACCTGGGAACGCCGCGCTGATCTTCTGGATGGCCGCTCGCTTTCTGGAGAAGAACAAAAGCTGCTGAAGGAATACATCCATCAGCGGGACGATAGTTAACGTATCGATGGCAGCTCATAAGGGGTTGTCTCAGGAGCACACAGCATGACCAACAAAATTATCCAGGCGCTCGAAGCCGAGCAGATGACCAAAGAGCTGCCCCCGTTCGCCCCCGGCGATACCGTGATCGTTCAGGTCAAGGTAAAGGAAGGCGAGCGTGAGCGCCTGCAGGCTTTCGAAGGCGTCGTGATCGGCAAGCGTAACCGCGGCCTGAACAGCGCTTTCACCGTGCGCAAGATCTCCAACGGTGTAGGTGTGGAGCGTACGTTCCAGACATACAGCCCAGTGGTCGACAGCCTCAGCGTCAAGCGCCGCGGCGATGTCCGCAAGGCCAAGCTGTACTACCTCCGCGCGCTGTCCGGCAAGGCCGCACGTATCAAGGAAAAGCTGTCCTGAGGACTGCTTTCCTTGCAAGAAAGAGCAGCCTTCGGGCTGCTTTTTCGTTGTTGCAGTATTGTTTTACACGCCTGTCAAAGTTCCGTATCCATCCCTGCCTGCGTGCCTGGTAGCTGACAAGAAAGACAAGATTTACGGCACGGTGGCCACCAACCTGAGAGAAGTGGCATGACCCCCAGAGAAATCGAAATTCAGCGTCGTACCGATCTTTCCGTCACCCATGTGACCAAGGCGGTGTTCCCGCCGACCACCAACCATCACAACACGCTGTTCGGAGGCACTGCGCTGGCTTGGCTGGACGAAGTTTCGTTCATCACGGCGACGCGCTTCTGTCGGTTGCCACTGGTCACCGTGTCTTCCGATCGAATTGACTTCAATCATCCGATTCCTGCCGGCTCTATCGTCGAGTTGATCGGTCGCGTGATTAAAGTGGGTAATACCAGCCTGAAGGTCGAGGTTGAGGTCTACGTCGAAAGCATGTATCACGACGGTCGCGAGCTGGCGATCAAGGGCATTTTCAGTTTCGTCGCGGTGGACGAAGACAATCGTCCTGTGCGGGTGCTGCCTGATTTTGCATGAGCTTCGTGCCGCTCGCTCACCGATTTGAAACATCTGCCTTTTCGGAAAGCCCTGATGCCTGCGCTTGATGCACCGCTGATCGATCGGTTTCTGGATGCTCTCTGGTTGCAGAAGGGGCTGTCGGACAACACCCGGGACGCCTATCGCAGTGATCTGGCGTTGTTCAACGGCTGGCTGGCCGAGCGGGATCTAAAGCTGGACGCCGCCGGGCGGGCGATCATTCTCGATCATCTTGCCTGGCGCCAAGCCAACGGCTACAAGGCGCGTTCCACCGCCCGCTTTCTTTCCGGTCTGCGGGGCTTCTATCGTTTTTTGCTGAGCGAGGGATTGATAAGCCTTGATCCGACGCTGCAGGTCGATCTGCCGCAATTGGGGCGGCCATTGCCCAAGGCATTGTCCGAAGCCGACGTGGAAGCCTTGCTGACGGCTCCCGATATTGGTGATCCACTGGGCCTGCGTGACAGGGCGATGCTCGAAGTGCTCTATGCCTGCGGCCTGCGGGTGACCGAGCTGATTTCGTTGAGCCTCGATCAGATCAACCTGCGCCAAGGTGTCCTGCGTACCCTCGGCAAAGGCAACAAGGAGCGTCTGGTGCCTCTGGGGGAGGAGGCCATGCATTGGCTGGAGCGTTATTTCCGCCAGGCACGAGGTCTGCTGCTGGGCGACAAGCCGAGCGATGTGGTGTTTCCCAGTCAGCGTGGCACGCAGATGACCCGACAGACGTTCTGGCACCGGATCAAGCTGCATGCCTCGGTGGCCGGTATCCGTGCGCCGATTTCACCGCATACGCTGCGCCACGCGTTCGCCACGCACCTGCTCAATCACGGAGCTGATTTGCGCACCGTGCAGATGTTGCTAGGGCACAGCGACCTGTCGACCACTCAAATCTACACCCACGTCGCCCGCGCTCGCCTGCAGGAGCTGCATGCCCGTCACCACCCGCGCGGCTGATTACACCAGCCCACGAGATTGCGAAGTGGTCACCGCAGTGCTTGGGCAATGGCTGTGATACTCTTCGGCCCCCACTTAATTATCGATGTCGCCAGGAGTTTGCATGCGCGTGATTCGTCTGTTCGCCGCCGTGGCCTTGGGTCTGGCCAGTTCCATTTCCGTAGCCGCAGATCCTGATAAAGCCATCCGCGAGGCGCTGCATGCCATTCAGCCCGATATGCCGATCGAGGCCGTTGCCGAAAGTCCTATGCCCGGGGTTTACCAAGTGCAGCTCAAGGGCGGTCGCCAGCTCTACGCCAGTGCCGACGGGCAATTCATCATTCAGGGTTATCTGTTCCAGTTCAAGGATGGCCAGGCGTTGAATCTCACCGAGCAGGCACAGAGCCAGTCGGTCGCTGCGACCATCAACGCTGTTCCTCTCAAGGATATGGTGGTCTTCGCGCCCAAGCAGTCCAAGACCCACATCACCGTGTTCACCGATACCGACTGCGGCTACTGCCAGAAGCTGCACAGCGAAGTGCCGGAACTGAACCGTCTGGGCATCGAGGTTCGCTACATGGCTTTCCCGCGGCAGGGCTTGGGCAGTGAGGGCGCCAATACCATGACCAGTGTCTGGTGTGCCAAAGACCCGCGGGACGCCATGAACAAGGCCAAAGCGCGTCAGAATGTACCTGCCGCTACTTGCGACAACCCGGTCGCTGAGCAATATGAGCTAGGTCGGCTCATCGGTGTGCAGGGTACGCCCGCCATCGTGCTAGCTGATGGTCAGATCATTCCCGGCTACCAACCCGCCCCTCAATTGGCAGAGCTCGCCCTCCAGGCCAAGTGATCGCCGGGCGCCTTCACCGGGCGCCCTATGCCTGCCACTGAACTGTTTCGCTCCCTGCGTTCAAAGATTGAAGACACGCGAGGGGAGCTATCATGAAGCTTGAAGGTTCTTGTCACTGCAACGCCGTGCGTTTTTCGCTGGAGTCGGCTGCGCCTTACCCGTTCATGCGTTGCTACTGCTCCATTTGCCGCAAGACGGCTGGTGGGGGTGGCTATGCGATCAATCTCGGCGGCGACTACCGGACGCTGACGATAGAAGGGCAAGAACATCTGAGCGTTTATAACGCGCGGATGGTCGATCCCCAGACAGGCGCAGTCACCATAAGCGACGGACAGCGCCATTTCTGCAAGCACTGCGGCAGTGCGCTCTGGTTGTGGGATCCCGGCTGGCCCGAGCTGGTCCATCCCCATGCATCAGCCATCGATACCGATCTGCCTATACCGCCCGAGCACACCCACCTGATGCTGGACTTCAAGGCAAGTTGGGTCGAGCCTCAGGTCTTTGCGTCGGATAAGTGCTTTGCCGAGTATCCGGATGAGTCACTGGCTCAGTGGCATGAGCGCTTGGGGCTGGCTGACACCGGAAAATAGCGCGTGCAGCGCTCCGGATCTCCGTTGCCGATTTGACTAAAACCACCGCGATTCGTAATGTGCGACTCTTTTGTTCGGCTGGTGTGTCCGGTCGTTCGCTGGGAATGGGGAGTGCAGCTTGAAACCGGTGAAAGTTGGCATCTGTGGGCTCGGAACCGTCGGCGGCGGAACCTTCAATGTGCTCAAGCGCAACGCCGAGGAAATTGCCCGTCGTGCTGGGCGTGAGATCGAGGTTGCACAGATCGCGACCCGGCAACTCAACCCCATGTGCGATACCGGTTCCATCTCCATTACCGATGATGTCTTTGCCGTTGTTAACAACCCTGAGATCGATATTGTCGTCGAGCTGATCGGTGGCTACACGCTGGCGCTTGAGTTGGTGCTCAAAGCCATCGAGAACGGCAAGCACGTTGTCACCGCCAACAAAGCGCTGATCGCCGTGCATGGCAACAAGATATTCGCCCGTGCCCGCGAGCAGGGCGTCATCGTCGCTTTCGAGGCTTCGGTGGCCGGTGGCATTCCCGTGATCAAGGCGATTCGTGAGGGCTTGTCGGCCAACCGCATCAATTGGCTGGCAGGCATCATCAACGGCACTGGTAACTTCATTCTCACCGAGATGCGCGAGAAGGGTCGTGCCTTTGACGATGTGCTCAAGGAAGCCCAGGCGCTGGGCTATGCCGAGGCCGACCCGACCTTCGACGTCGAAGGTATCGACGCTGCACATAAGCTGACAATCCTCGCCTCCATCGCATTTGGCATTCCGCTGCAGTTCGACAAGGCCTACACCGAAGGCATTTCGCAGCTGACCACCGCAGATGTGAACTACGCCGAGGCGCTGGGCTATCGCATCAAGCACTTGGGCGTGGCCCGTCGTACCGAGGCTGGCATTGAACTGCGCGTACATCCAACACTGATTCCCGCCGACCGTCTGATTGCCAACGTCAACGGTGTGATGAATGCCGTAATGGTCAATGGTGATGCGGTAGGCTCGACGCTGTATTACGGTGCCGGCGCCGGCATGGAACCGACCGCCTCGGCGGTAGTGGCCGACCTGGTGGACGTGGCGCGTGCGCTGACCACCGACCCGAACAACCGCGTGCCACACCTGGCGTTCCAGCCTGATTCGCTGTCGGCTCATCCGATTTTGCCGGTCAGTGCCTGCGAGTCGGCATATTACCTGCGCATCCAGGCCAAGGATCACCCCGGCGTACTGGCTCAGGTCGCCACAATCCTTTCTGAGCGTGGCATTAACATCGAGTCGATCATGCAGAAGGAAGTGGAAGTCCAGGACGGGCTTGTGCCGGTTATCCTGGTGACCCATCGGGTAGTGGAACAGTGCATCGATGATGCGATTGCCGCGCTCGAGACCCTTGATGACGTGGTCGGCAGCGTGGTGCGGATCCGGGTAGAACAGCTGAACTAACAGGAGCCGCCAGCGGGGCGTATCGCTCGGCTTGCGGCTCAAACCGAAGGTTTTTTATATGCGCTATATCAGTACCCGCGGCCAGGCTCCTGCGCTGAATTTCGAAGATGTATTGCTGGCCGGGTTGGCCAGTGATGGCGGCCTGTATGTGCCGGAAAACCTGCCGCGTTTCACCATCGAGGAAATTGCCTCCTGGGCAGGCTTGCCGTACCACGAACTGGCATTCAAGGTGATGCGCCCGTTCGTTGCCGGCAGCATTTCCGACGCCGATTTCAAGCAAATCCTCGAAGAGACCTATGGTGTCTTCGCCCATAGCGCCGTTGCGCCGCTACGGCAACTGGATGCCAATGAGTGGGTGATGGAGCTGTTCCACGGTCCGACCCTGGCATTCAAGGATTTCGCCCTGCAGTTGCTCGGACGTCTGCTCGACCACGTGCTGGCCAAGCGCGGTGAGCGTGTGGTGATCATCGGTGCGACGTCGGGCGATACCGGCTCTGCGGCCATCGAAGGCTGCCGACGTTGCGACAACGTGGACATCTTCATCCTGCATCCGCACAACCGTGTGTCGGAGGTGCAGCGCCGCCAGATGACCACCATCTTCGGCGACAACATCCATAATATTGCCATCGAAGGTAACTTCGATGACTGCCAGGAGATGGTCAAGGACAGCTTCGCCGACCAGGGCTTTCTCAAGGGCACACGGTTGGTGGCGGTGAACTCGATCAACTGGGCGCGGATCATGGCCCAGATCGTCTACTACTTCCATGCAGCCCTGCAGCTGGGCGGCCCGGCGCGCTCCGTGGCGTTCTCGGTGCCTACCGGCAACTTCGGTGACATCTTCGCCGGTTACCTGGCGCGCAACATGGGCCTGCCGATCAGCCAGTTGGTCGTGGCGACCAACCGCAACGATATTCTGCACCGTTTCATGAGTGGCAACCGCTACGACAAGGACACCCTGCATCCTTCATTGTCACCCTCGATGGACATCATGGTGTCATCCAACTTCGAGCGTCTGCTGTTCGATCTGCATGGGCGCAATGGGGCAGTGGTGGCTGAGCTAATGAGCGCTTTCAAGGCCAGCGGCAAGCTGTCGGTCGAGGAAGAGCGGTGGACCGAAGCGCGCAAGTTGTTCGATTCGCTGGCGGTGGATGACGAGCAGACCTGCAAGACCATTGCCGAGGTGTTTGCCACAACCGGTGAGCTGCTCGATCCGCATACCGCAATCGGTGTCTACGCTGCGCGTGAATGCCGTCGCAGTCTGGCAACCCCGATGGTAACTCTGGGCACCGCGCATCCGGTGAAATTCCCTGAGGCAGTCGAGAAGGCCGGGGTTGGCAAGGCGCTTGAGTTGCCGGCGCATCTGGCTGACCTGTTCGAGCGTCCCGAGCGTTGCACTGTGCTGGCGAACGATCTCAAGGCCATGCAGGCTTTTGTCAGCCAACACGGCAATCGTGGTAAGCCTTTGTAAGCAGGCATCGATGCAAAAAAGGCCAGTCGCAAGACTGGCCTTTTTGTGTGCGGTTAAGCTGGCCTAAGCCGCTAGTCGTCGAACTCTTCCCAGCCGCCCATTTCCTTCCAGCGGTTGACGATGCCGCAGAACAGCTCGGCAGTCTTCTCGGTGTCGTAGCGGGCCGAGTGCGCTTCGCGGCCGTCGAAATCGATGCCGGCCGCCTGGCAGGCCTTGGCCAGCACGGTCTGCCCGTAGGCCAGGCCTGCGAGCGTCGCCGTGTCGAAGCTGGAGAAAGGATGGAAGGGGTTGCGCTTGATATCGCAACGAGCAATGGCCGCGTTGAGAAAGCCCAGGTCAAAGCTGCTGTTGTGGCCAACCAGAATGGCGCGTTTGCAGCCGGCAGATTTTACTGCCTTACGCACGCTACGCAGGATCTCTCCCATGGCATGGGATTCGGCAACGGCCATGCGCAAGGGGTGATCCAGCTTAATCCCGGTGAATTCCAGCGCGGCGGCTTCGATATTGGCTCCGGCGAAGGGCTCGACGCGGAAGAACATCGTTTCCTGAGGATAGAGCAGGCCCTGCTCATCCATGCCGATGGTCACTGCGGCGATTTCCAACAAGGCATCTGTCGCGCAATTGAAGCCGCCGCATTCCACATCGACCACAACCGGCAGGAAGCCACGAAAGCGTCGCGCCATGGGTGAGCGGGGCTTGCCCGGGGCGTTGCCATCCAATTCGTCGTCGAACTGCTCCTCGCTCATGCGCTTGCCTCCAGACGCCACTGCAACGTTTCGCCTGCGCGCAGGGGCACGACGTTTTGCTCACCAAAGGGCAGAACCCCCGGCACGCTCCAGGGCTCGCGCACCAGCGTGATCTGCTCGGTGTTGCGTGGCAGGCCGTAGAAGTCCGCGCCGAAATGGCTGGCGAAGGCTTCCAGGCGATCCAGCGCGTTGCGCTGCTCGAACGCCTCGGCATAGAGCTCGATGGCGGCGTAAGCGGTGTAGCAGCCGGCACAGCCGCATGCATTTTCTTTGGCGTGCTGGGCATGGGGGGCCGAGTCGGTGCCCAGGAAGAATTTCGGGCTTCCGCTGGTGGCAGCGTCGAGCAGGGCTTCCTGATGGAGGTTGCGCTTGAGGATCGGCAGGCAGAAGAAGTGCGGGCGAATGCCGCCAACCAGCATATGGTTGCGGTTGTAGAGCAGGTGATGCGCCGTGATAGTGGCGCCCACGTTGCTACCGGAGGCCTCGACGAACTGCACTGCATCTCGAGTAGTGATGTGCTCGAAGACCACCTTGAGGGTCGGGAAGCGCTCGGTAACCCGACTCAGTTGTTCATCAATGAAGTACTTTTCGCGGTCGAAGATGTCGACTTCCGAGCGGGTTACCTCGCCATGCACCAACAGCGGCAGGCCTACCTCGGCCATGACTTCAAGCACATGGAAGATGTTGTCGATCTGCGTCACGCCCGATGCGGAGTTGGTGGTGGCCCCGGCTGGGTAGAGTTTGGCGGCATGGACGTAGCCACTGGCCTTGGCCGCGCGGATGTCTTCGGCGCTGGTGCCGTCGGTGAGATACAGGACCATCAGTGGCTCGAACCGGCTACCGTGAGGGCGCGCATCGATAATCCGCTGGCGATAGGTGTTCGCCTCGGTGGCGTTGCGTACCGGTGGTACCAGGTTCGGCATGATGATGGCGCGTGCGAACTGGCGCGCGGCGTCCGCCACGGTATGCGTGAGCGCCGTACCGTCACGCAGATGGATATGCCAGTCGTCGGGACGAAGCAGGGTAATTCGGTCGGACATGCGGTCTTCCAGGCGGATCAAACGTGCGCGAATGCTACCGGAAAATCCGCCAGTCCGCTTCAAAGCTCGTGTTTTTAGACTGCGCGGGACGCCCACCGATGGAGGCGCCGAGCAGTCCGGGAGCGGTCGATGCAGGAGCTGCAATCACTGTGCCGGGCACTCGCTTTTCGGATCGTGCGTCCACTGTCGCGCCGCCCCGGCGATGCTGTCGGCCAGCGTGCTGATCGCCCGCTGGTGGGCCAATACCAAGCTGTCCACGTCGTTGCCGGCCTGCTCGTGGATGACGCTGGCGCAGGTCAGTGCGCGCTTCTGCGGGCCGCGCCCGCTGATCTCAAGGCTCCAGACGACGTCCAGTGCAGCGTGGTGACCGGGCAGCGAGTCGAAGCGCCGCACATCGGTACGCAGGCTGAGTAGCGGTTTGTCGGTGCGTCCCGGCAGACCGGCCAGATCGCGCACGCCGAGACGTTGTTCCAGTTCAATTGCCAGAGCGTCATGAAACTCATCGGCTGGTGGCGAGGCCCACAACGCGGTTTCCAGGATCGCTAGGCGACCATCGCTCTGGCGCACCACCAGGCTGGGCTGGTCGATTTGTACCGGGATCCGCACTGGCAGTACCTGAAGCTGAAAATCCACCGGCCGGGTAGCCGCTGCTGGAGCTTTCGGCTGGGCGGCGATCAGCGTGTGATAGTTGGTAGGCGCCGAGCTGCAGGCGCTCAGGATGAGCGCGCCGCCAAGCATCAGCAGAGAAGGGCGCAAGGTCATGGCTGCAGCTCCGGATTGAGTTCGCGAGAGGTTGCTCGGCCCTTGAAGCTGGCGGGTGCTTCGGCACCGTCGCGGCCGCGGATCAGGGCTTCCGGATGGCGGCTGAGGTAATCGGAAAGAACCCGCACCGAGCGCACGGCACGCTGGACTTCCTTGAGTGTATCGCCCAGTTGCTGGCGCTGCGGTGAGCCATCGGAGAGCGCCTGGTTGGCGTTCTCCAGAGTTTGTTCCGATCGTTCCAGGGTTCGCTGCAATTGCGGAAGCACGTCGCCGTTGACCTGCTTGAGTGTCTGGCGCAGCTCGTCGAGGCTGCCATTCAGGTTGTTAGCCAGGGTATCGATGGGTAGCTTACTGAGTTTGTCGACTATGGCCTGTAGCTGTTCCTGCAGCTTGTCGAAGCTGCCGCCGATGGTCGGGATCCTCATAGGTCGGGCGTGCTGATCGAAGGCTACCTGCTGCGCACTAGGGTCGAAATCCAGTGAGATGTACAACTGGCCGGTCAGCAGGTTGCCGGTTCGTGCCTGCGCCCGCAGCCCGCGTTCTACGAACATTTGCATCAGGCGCGCCGCATGCTCTTCGGTGTTTCCGCCCATGGTCTGGGACAGCTTGTCATGTGCGTCGCCAAGACGGCTGGGGAAGATCACTGCGCCGACGATCACCGGGAAGCTCTTGTTCTGCTCGTCATAATCGAGCTTGACCGACACCACGCGGCCGATCGGTACGCCGAGAAACTCAACCGGGGCATCATTGTTGAGGCCGCGCAGGGGCTGATCGAAGCGCATTTGCACATAGTGCGAAGGGCCGTCGGCAGGTGCCATGGCTTTGCGCATGTCAGAGAACAGGGTGAACTTGTGGTCCAGCTCGGCAGGCTGGGCGTTGGGGCTGTAATTGGGTGCGCGGAAGGCGATGCCGCCTGCCAGTATCGCCGAGAGCGATTCGGTGTTGACGGTAAGGCCATCGGCCGCAATCGAGATATCAACACCGCTGGCGTTCCAGAAGCGAGTGTCATCGGTGACGAACTTGTCGTAGGGGGCATTGACGAACACCTGGACATGGACGCCCTTGCCGTCCTCCGCCAGTCCGAAGGAAACAACCTGGCCGACCTGAAGGCGGCGGAAATACAGCGGTGAGCCAATGCCGAGCGAGCCCAGGTCATCAGTATTAAGGATGAACTGTTTGCCTTCGGCGCCAAAGGTCACTGGCGGTGGTGTTTCCAGGCCGACGAATTCACGGCGGGTTTCCTGAGCACGTCCTGCATCGGCGCCGATGAAAGCACCGGAAAGGAGCGTGTCGACGCCTGACACACCGCTGGCACCGATACGCGGCCGTACGACCCAGAACTTGGTGTCTTCACGAGTAAAGGGCTCCGCGTCCTGGTCAAGGTTGATGGTGGCAATGACACGGGTGTGGTCCTCACTGAGGCTGATCTGCGTGACTTGGCCGATGACCACGCTCTTATACTTAACTTGCGTCTTGTTGGCCTCAAGCCCCTCGGCGGTCTCAAAGCTCACGGTGATCTGCGGTCCAGCGGAAAGCCAGTTCTGCACCACCATGGAAAAGCCCACCAGCGCGGCGGCTATGGGCACCAGCCAGACCAGCGAGACGCGGATGCGTCGCTGCCGGATCTCGGGCGCGCCGGCAGATGATTCGGAGTGGTAAGGCTTATCTGACATCGTCTTTCTCTGCATCCCAGATCAATCGCGGATCGAAGCTCATTGACGCCAGCATCGTCAGTACCACAACCAAGCCGAAGAACAAAATACCCAGGCGAGGTTCGATGGTGCTCAATGCTCGAAACTGCACCAGCGCCGTCACTAGCGCCACTACCAATACGTCAAGCATCGACCAGTAGCCGATGGTTTCGATGAAACGGTAGAGTTGCGCACGTTCACGCATGGCCCAGCGGCTACGACGCTGGGTGCTGATCAGTAACATGCCGAGGACGAAGAACTTCATACAGGGCACTACTACGCTGGCAATAAAGATCAGCAGCGCAATGTCCCAGGCACCCTCTTTCCAGAACTCGACCACGCCGCTCAAGATGGTGTTTTCGCTGCCGCTGCCAAACATGTCGGTGTACATGATCGGAAGTACGTTGGCCGGGATATAGAGAATCAGCGCCGCTGCGAGTAGTGCCCAGGTATACGCAATGCTGTTCGGCTTGCGCCGGTGCAGCAGCGCATCGCAACGAGGGCAAGCCTGCTCTGTGGAGCGACAGGTATGGCCGCAATCGCGGCACAGCAGAAGGCCCACCTCGCTGGCATAAGGTGGCTGCCTCATCGTATCGGTACGCCAAGTTCATCCCAGAGATCACGCACGTCGCGCCCGGCGATCAACAGAATCAGGATTGTGAGAATGGCCATGGCCCAAAGGCCGATGCCGGCATGGACTTCAAGCATGCCGGCGAGCTTGATGATGGCGACGAGGATGCCCAATAAGCAGACCTCCAGCATGCTCCAGGGACGAAGATGCTCCAGCGCACGCATGCATGTACGAAAGCCTGGAGCGATCTGACCGGTACGTGCGTACACCAGCACCCAGGCCAGCAGGATGATTTGCAGGCCCGGTGCGAAGATGATGCTCAGCCCGGCCACCAGGGCCACCGGGGTGATCCGCCCGTGTGCCAGCGCCTGAACGGTTCCCCATAACGTCGCCTCGTTACTCAGACCCTGCAGGCCTATCTGCATGATGGGAAAGGCATTGGCAAACAGGAACAGGATGGCGGCCGCCAGAGTGAGCGCCAACAACTGGTCGGTATTGAGGTGGCGCGCGCGCTCCAGCAATGCACCGCAGCGCACGCAGTGGGCGGTCTGTCGATGCGTCAAGACGGGGCGCTGGTATACCGAATCGCAGTGTTCACAGATGATCAGCTGCGGCCTATTCAGCCCGTCTGGCTTGGCGGAGGAGGTCTGGCCGGCCGCATCGGTAGCTGGGTGTGATGAGCTGTCGGCGTTCAAAGCATCCACTCGATGGGGAGAATCGATATACACGCCACGCTGGCTCGTTTCCAGAAAGTAGTTTGTGGCTCGGTATCATGGCGCACTGGCTGACCCTCCCATTGTTCCAACCAATAAAGTTTGCCTGATTTGCTGAGCAATACTTCATATGAATTGGCGGGTATGGTGCTGTCGAACGCCGCTTCGATCGTTCGCGCCATATCTGGACTTTCGATTACGAAGCCCAGTTCTGTGTTGAGCTCGGCCGAGCGCGGGTCGAAATTGAACGATCCTACGAACACCCGAGCGCCATCTACCGCAAAGGTTTTCGCGTGCAGGCTGGAACTGGAGCTACCGAACCGCCCAAGCCCCTCCTTTGGATCTGTATCAGGCGACGTGCGGCGCATCTCGTACAGCGAAACGCCAGCCCTGAGCAGATCCTTGCGGCGCTTGGCATAACCGGCATGAACGGCCGCCACGTTGGTGGCGGCCAGTGAGTTGGTCAATACGCGTATCTTCACGCCGCGCTCGGCCATTCGTACAAACGCCTCGGTGCCCGCCGCGGTCGGCACGAAATAGGGGGAGACCAGTTCGATGTGACTCATCGGCTCGCCGAGAATCTCACGCAGCTGCTGGATCAGCAGACCCTCCGCCTTGGCTTTTCCGAGCCCTTTGGCTGGGTCGTCGCTGACCATTCGCGTATCGGCCCACTCGAAGCTCAAGGTGCCCCGCAGCAAATCGGTGATGAAGTCCGATTGGCTGATTGTCTGAAGGTACTTGGTGGCAGCAGGCGTGCTGACCAGACGCGCGGCGCTTTCGTTGACGGCCTGCAGCTGCGCCGGGCCCACCTTGGGCAAAATCAGCTGCGCCGGGTATGAAGAGTGGCTTGACCAGTAGCGGTCGAAGTCGGCGAACACGTCACAGACCACCGACCCCACCGCCAGCACGTCGAGATCGGCAAGCACCACGCCTTGGGCGGCTCCGAAATACCTGTTCCCCACGTTGCGCCCGCCGATGATGGTGGCCTGGCTGTCCGCGGTGAAGGACTTGTTGTGCATGCGGCGGTTGGCCCGGGGGAAATCGGTCAGAAAACCGATCGGTTTGGGCTTGCGGATCATAAAAGGGTTGAAGAGGCGTATCTCGATGTTGGCGTGGCCGTTGAGCGCCGCCAGCTCGGTGTCCAGCCCCGTCGTGCCGTTGTCATCGAGCAGCAGGCGTACTCGAACCCCTCGCTGCGCAGCGGCCTGCAACTCCCTGAGCAACAGGGTCCCGGTGGTGTCGCCGCGCCAGATGTAGTACTGCACGTCGAGTGTCTTTTGCGCTGCCCTCGCCAGCCGCACGCGGGCGGCGAAGGCCTCCAGTGGATTGCGCAGCACATGTATCCCGGTCTTGCCCGGATGAGCCTGGGCGCGTAGTGCGATGGCCCTGCCCAGAGCTGTGTCGGCACCCTCTGTCGGACTCAGTGCGGACGATATGCTGCGTCTGCCGAGGTCGGGCAGGGCGCATCCGTCGAACAGGGTGCCAAGCAGGCCGATCATAAGACGCCCCCGGTGATGGAATCAGGCTTAGAGTTCATCTGCTCGCTCGGAAACGGTTCGAAGTCAGTACCAGTCCGGTACCGGCGGCTTGATGCTAGCTCACAAACAGATGCAGCGGCTTTTACCCTGATGAAGCATGGCGGCCACTTGCCGGGGTGTCGATAACTTGCTGTCGCATTGCGGACCTCAAGTTTTCCCCGCCTGGCCCGATATCTGATGAAACCGCTTCGCCCCTGGAGTTCATCGTGCGCCTGCGTCCTCTTATCCTGGCTTGCCTGCTGGCCTCGCCAGCCAACGCCATCACTTTTCAGACACGTCTGGAAAGAGTGGAGTGGCAGGTCGAAGGCGATCAATTCGAATGTCGGCTAGTGCAACCGATCGCCGGTTTCGGTACCGGTGAGTTCGTTCGCCGTGCGGGTGAACAGGCTGTTTTCCGCCTGCAGTCGCCTGACCGCTGGTTGGGTAGCGGGTCGGCGACCTTGCTGGCGGCAGCCGCTCCGTGGCAGCCGGGGCGAGGCGATATAAATCTGGGCGTGGTGTCGGTGGGCGGTGGCGAGATTCCGTTCAACAGCTCGCATCTGCAAGCCGGGCGGCTACTAAGCGGTCTGCTCGAAGGCCGCAGTCCAGTGGTGCGTCATCGCACGCTGCATGGCCGCGAGCCGCTTGAGGTGCGTTTGTTGCCGGCTCGGTTCGGCAAGGCGTACGAAGACTACCGCGCCTGTACGGCCAAGCTATTGCCGGTCAATTTCGAGCAGATTCGCCAATCGCAGGTCGGTTTTCCGACCAGCGATGTGGCCCTGGATGATCTGGGGCGGGCCAAGCTCGACATGATTCTGCAGTACCTGCGGGCCGACCCCAGTGTCAATCGCATCCAGCTTGATGGGCATTCCGACAACAGCGGCAATCGTCTCGCCAACCGTGACCTCTCCCGTCGTCGCGCCCTGGCAGTGGAGGCCTATCTGATCGCTAACGGTATACCGCAGGAGCAGATCACTGTGCGCTTTCATGGCGAACGCTATCCGCTGGTGGCAAACAATGGTGAGGCCAGTCGGGCAAAAAATCGCCGGGTGACCTTGCGTCTGGAGCGGGCGCCGGTGACCACAACCGCGGTGGCCGAGCAGATATCTCCGTCCTCCTGAGCATCAGCGGTGCTCGCGCCCCTGTAAAACAAACGTCGCGACCAGTAGAATTCCCGTTTTCCTTCAATCCCGGGAGTGGATGGCAAATGGCCGACGTAAAGAAGGTAGTCCTGGCGTATTCCGGTGGCCTGGACACCTCGGTGATTCTCAAGTGGCTGCAAGATACCTATAACTGCGAAGTAGTGACCTTCACCGCCGACCTCGGTCAGGGCGAAGAGGTCGAGCCGGCCCGCGCCAAGGCGCAGGCCATGGGTGTCAAGGAGATCTACATCGACGACCTGCGCGAAGAGTTTGTACGCGACTTCGTGTTTCCGATGTTCCGCGCCAACACCGTCTACGAAGGCGAGTATCTGCTGGGCACCTCGATTGCTCGTCCGCTGATCGCCAAGCGTCTGATTGAAATCGCCAACGAGACCGGCGCCGACGCCATTTCCCACGGCGCGACCGGCAAGGGCAACGACCAGGTGCGATTCGAGCTGGGCGCCTATGCGCTCAAGCCGGGCGTCAAGGTCATCGCGCCATGGCGCGAGTGGGACCTGCTGTCGCGCGAGAAGCTGATGGATTACGCCGACAAGCACGATATCCCGATCGAGCGCCATGGCAAGAAGAAGTCCCCTTACTCCATGGATGCCAACCTGCTGCACATTTCCTATGAAGGTGGCGTGCTGGAAGACACTTGGACCGAGCACGAAGAAGACATGTGGCGCTGGACCAAGTCTCCGGAAGCCGCGCCGGACACCCCGACCTACATCGAGCTGACCTACCGCAACGGTGACATCGTCGCTATCGATGGCAAGGAGCTGAGTCCGGCCAACGTGCTGGCTGAGCTGAACCGCGTTGGCGGCGAGAACGGCATCGGTCGTCTGGACATCGTGGAAAACCGCTACGTGGGCATGAAATCCCGCGGCTGCTACGAAACCCCCGGTGGCACCATCATGCTCAAGGCCCACCGCGCTATCGAGTCCATCACCCTGGATCGCGAAGTTGCGCACCTGAAAGATGAGCTGATGCCAAAGTACGCCAGCATGATCTACAACGGCTACTGGTGGAGCCCGGAGCGTCTGATGCTGCAGCAGATGATCGACGCATCCCAGGCCACGGTAAACGGCGTGGTACGCCTGAAGCTGTACAAGGGCAACGTCATCATTGCCGGCCGCAAGTCCGACGAGTCGCTGTTCGATGCCAACATCGCCACCTTCGAGGACGATGCCGGCGCCTACAACCAGGCCGACGCCGCCGGTTTCATCAAGCTCAACGCCCTGCGCCTGCGCATTGCCGCTGGCAAGGGTCGCAGCCCGCTGTAAGTTTTGCCGGCCTCCGCCGCAATGGTGGAGGCCGGTATGCTGGTCCCTTCACAATTCCTGGTTTTCAACCTCGTCCTGCCATCGTCCGGCTGTCACGCAGTGATGGCGAAATGATACTGTTCGCCGCTGAGTCAGGAAGCCAGTCAGGAGGATGAGGTGCAAGGGATCAAGGTTGTATCAACAGCGGCGTTCGCCGCGTTTTTGCTGTTGTCTGCAGGTTGTGCCACTGAGAGTTCGCGCTCCCTGGCCGTCGCACAGGTGCAAAGTGCCAATACCCACTATGCAGGCCTGCGCACGCCGATTTCGGTGGGCAAGTTCGACAATCGCTCCAGCTACTTGCGTGGAATCTTCTCGGATGGGGTCGACCGTCTTGGCGGACAGGCCAAGACCATTCTGATTACCCACCTTCAACAGTCCAATCGCTTTAGCGTACTTGATCGCGACAACCTAGCGGAGCTGCGGCAGGAAGCCGGTTTTCAGAAAAAGGCCCAGAAGATCGCCGGTGCAGACTATGTCGTGACCGGCGATGTCAGTGAGTTTGGACGCAAGGAAGTGGGCGATCACCAGCTGTTCGGCATTCTCGGTCGCGGCAAAAAACAGATCGCATATGCCAAGGTCAGCCTGAACATCGTCAACAGCGCTACATCCGAGGTGGTGTATTCCGCTCAGGGTGCTGGCGAATACGAGCTGTCCAACCGCGAAATAATCGGCTTCGGCGGTACGGCCAGCTATGACTCGACACTCAACGGCAAGGTGCTTGACCTGGCCATGCGTGAGGCTGTGCAGCATGTGGTAGTTGCCATTGACCAGGGCATTTGGAAGCCCTGAGGTTTTTAACCTTTTCTTGCAAGGAGCCGGACATGAAGATTCCAGTCGCCAAACGAGGCGTGCAATTGTGCATTGCTGCGCTTGCTGTTGCCCTGGCCCAGGGCTGCAGCAGCAATCGACCGCAGCCGCTGTACCAGTGGGAAGGCTATCAGCCTCAGGTCTACGCCTATCTGAAGGGCGAAGGCAGTTTTGAAGAGCAGATTGCAGCCCTGGAAAAAGGTCTGCAAGTCATCCGCAGTCGCGGCAATACACCTCCGCCTGGCTATCACGCCCATTTGGGGCTGCTTTATGCGCAAATCGGTCAGGGAGACCAGGTCGTGCAGCAGTTCCGCAGCGAAGAAGCCCTGTTTCCTGAGTCCGCGCCCTATATGGCTTTTCTGCTGAAGCAGCAGGGGCTTCAGGAGGCTGGCCGATGAAATCTCTACTGCAAGCGTGTGCCTTGTTGACGACAGCTGTGTTGGCCAGCGGCTGCGCCACTCCTCCGCCTCCTGCGCACGACTACACGGCATTTCGAGAAAGCCGGCCTGTGTCGATTCTGGTGCTGCCGCCGCTTAATGAAACACCGGAAATCAACGCGACTGCCGGCATGCTTGCGCAGATGTCCGCGCCGCTGGCCGAATCGGGTTACTACGTAATGCCCGTGGCGCTGGTGAGTGAGACGTTCCGTCAGAATGGTTTGGACAATGCTGCGGATATTCAGCAGGTATCACCCGCCAGGTTGCGCGAGATCTTCGGCGCAGACGCGGCTCTCTATACCACGGTAGTGCAATATGGCTCTCGCTATACGGTGATCGACAGCAGCGTGCATGTCGAAGCCAAGGCAAGGCTCGTGGACCTGCGTACTGGCGCGCTGTTGTGGAGTGGCTCGGCAGTAGCCGTCAGTCAAAACAACAACAATGGTGGTGGTCTGATTGGCATGCTGGTCAGTGCTGCGGTCAATCAGGTGCTTAATACTCTGACCGATGCGACCTATCCCATTGCCGGGATTGCCAGTTATCGATTGCTGTCAGCTGGACAAACCAATGGGCTGTTGCATGGCCCGCGCTCGCCGCATTATGAGCACCAGCAATAGCCGGCAAGGCGGAGTTGCAAGAGCCGCTCTGGTAAACTCTCGCTGAACCGAGAACCCCAACCAAGGTTGGGGTTTTTCATTTACCGTTCGTTGAGGGGAACGCAATGAGGTTACTTCACACCATGCTCCGCGTCGGCGATATGGAGAAATCCATCGCCTTCTACACCGAAGTGCTGGGCATGACCCTGCTGCGCCGCAAGGACTATCCGGACGGCAAATTTACCCTGGCGTTCGTCGGTTACGGCGACGAAGAACACAACAGCGTGTTGGAGTTGACCCATAACTGGGGCGTCGACAGCTATGAGCTGGGCACCGGCTACGGGCATATCGCCCTGGAAGTGGAAGACGTCTATAAGGCGTGTGAGGACATCCGCAGCCGAGGGGGAAAGATCACCCGTGAGCCGGGGCCAATGATGCATGGCAGCAGCATCCTGGCCTTTGTCGAAGATCCTGACGGATACAAGGTGGAGCTGTTGTCGCCGACGCGTGGCGATTGATTGACGCATGAAGCTCGCTGCGGGATTGGGATAGAGGACGAAACCCCGCTGACTGGCGGGGTTTCGTTTTTATTGTGGAAGAAGCAGGCTTGGAGCGCCCAGGCTGCCGGCGGATGCCCAGCCTCCAGATGCGCGGCGCGCACTCTGCGGAACGGATTAAAGGTCGAAATCGAACTCGTTGAGTTGCTTCTGCAACCGGCGTTCTTCCAGCAGGTTGTCGATGATACGGCGCTTGGTCAGGTTGGTCTTGGCCACCTCTACCGGAGCCTCGGTAGTATCGTCTTCGTCCTCGCCGACGAAGTCGTCTTCAATCTGGATATCTTCTTTCTCGGACACTTGCTTCACTCCACGGCTAAGGCGCGTTGATGGCGCACCTTATAGCGACAAAAAACAGGGCCGTAAAAAAGATTTTTTCAATCGCGCGATAGCCTTCGCAGCGGTTCGCTCAATCGTCGGAGGTCTTGTGCTTGTATTCGCACAGGTCCTCGATCCGGCAACTGCCGCATTGCGGTTTGCGCGCCTTGCACACATAGCGCCCATGAAGGATCAGCCAGTGGTGGGCGTCCAGCAGGTATTCCTTCGGCACGAACTTGATCAACCCTCGCTCCACCTCCAGCACATTCTTGCCAGGGGCGATGTTGGTGCGGTTCGCCACGCGGAAGATATGCGTGTCGACAGCCATCGCGAACTGTCGAAACGCTGTATTGAGTACCACGTTGGCAGTCTTGCGGCCGACGCCCGGCAGGGCTTCCAGATCTTCCCGGTTGTCCGGAACCTGACTGCCGTGTTTCTCGATAAGAATGCGGCAGGTCTCGATGACGTTTTTCGCCTTGCTCGGATAGAGCCCGATGGTCTTGATGTAGCTGCAGAGACCATCGTAGCCCAGCGCCAGGATGGCTTCCGGCGTATTGGCGACCGGGTACAGCTTGGCCGTCGCCTTGTTGACCCCGACGTCGGTGGCCTGCGCCGAGAGGATCACGGCGATCAGCAGTTCAAAGGGCGTGCTGTAGGCCAGCTCGGTCTTGGGTTCGGGATTGTCCTCATGGAAGCGCCGAAAGATTTCCCGACGTTTGGCGGCGTTCATACTACTCGATCACTCCGGTCACTCGCACACGGCGGCTCTGTACGGGCGCTTCGGGCTGAAGCGCTTTGGCGCGCTCGGCCAGTTGCTGGTCGATGCGGTTCTTCAGCGCGATCAGCAGACCGAGCACGATAAAGGCGCCTGGGGGCAGGATCGCCAGCAGAAAGCCCTTGTAGTTGCTGAACACGGTGATCTGCCAGTCGGCGGCGATGGGGCCGAACAGCAGGTGCATGTTGGCGAAAAGGCTACCGGTGCCAAACAGCTCGCGCAGGCCGCCCAGCACCAGCAGCACCAGCGCGAAGCCCATGCCCATGATAAAACCGTCGAAGCTGGCGACTAGCGGTTTGTGCTTGGCGGCGAAGCCGTCGGCGCGGCCGAGGATGACGCAGTTTGTAGTGATCAGCGGAATGAAGATGCCGAGAATCTGGTAGAGCTCGTAGGTGTAGGCCTGCATCAATAGTTCGATACAGGTGGTCAGCGCCGCGATGATCATCACGAAGGCCGGCAGGCGCACGGCCGTGTTGACTACGCCGCGCACCAACGACACGCAGAGGTTGGAGCAGGCCAGCACCAGCGCCGTAGCCAGGCCCAGACCCAGGGCGTTGACTGCCGAGTTGCTGACGCCGAGGAGTGGACAAAGGCCCAGCAGCTGAACCAGGGCCGGGTTGTTCTTCCACAGACCATTGATGCTCAGTTCACGATAGCTCGGAGTGCTCATGGTCGGTTGCCTTCCTGTTCAGGCTGCGGCTCGGTCGTCTGCAAATCATCACGGGTCGCGGCGGAGCCTGCGCGTGAGTGGATGGTGGCTTCACCTGGCTCGGTCAGCTGTGGCAACGCCTGCTCGGGTGCGACGGAATGAGTTTTGGCCTCGAGCAGGTCGTTCTTGTGGGCATCGAAATATTGCAGTGCGCGGTGGACGGCGGCCACTACTGCGCGTGGCGTGATGGTGGCGCCAGCGAACTGGTCGAAGTCGCCGCGATCCTTCTTCACAGCCCAGCCGCTGGCCATTGGATTTTCCAGAGACTTTCCGTCGAAACCGAGAATCCAGCGGTCCTTGGCCAGCTCGATCTTGTCGCCCAGGCCGGGCGTTTCCCGGTGCCCGACTACACGCACTCCAGCGATGCGGCCGTCGGCCAGAATGCCTACCAGCAGGTGGATCGCGCCGCCGTACCCGTCCCGGGCGATGGCCGGCAGAATGACTGCGCTGGGTTTGCCGCCGTTGCTGGCAATGTAGGCAGGCACGGGGCGGCGAGTACCGAGCAGCGGATCGTGCACATCGACGCTGCTGTCGAACAGCTGATTGTCGTAGCTGTCACGGGGCAGGATTTCGTTCAGGGCGCGCAATTGCGCGGCACGCTCGGACGCCTGGATGCGTTCGGCAGTGAATTGCTGCAGCAGGGTCACGCCGCCGACGGTGACCACGGCGAACAGGCCCAGCACCAGGGCGTTCTTGGTAATCGAGCGGCTGAGTTCAGGGAGGATCATGTCATTCGCCCAGCTTGAAGCCGCGCTCGGCTTTGCGGTGGCCGTAGGTGCGCGGGCGGGTGTAGTAGTCGATAGTCGGCGCCGACAGGTTCATCAGCAGCACGGCGAACGCCACTCCGTCGGGGTAGCCTCCCCACGCGCGGATCACGTAGACCAGAACGCCGACGCCGATGCCGAAGATCAGCCGACCCTGCGTACTGGTGGCGCCGCTCACCGGATCGGTGACGATGAAGAAGGCGCCGAGCATTGTGGCGCCGCTAAGCAGATGGAACAGCGGCGAGCCGTGACTGTCCGAGCCCGAGCCGTTCCAGAACAGCAAGCTCATCACCGCCAGCGCAGCTAACATGCCCACCGGAGCATGCCAGCTGAACAGCCGCTTGTGCAGCAGAAACAGGCCTCCGGCGAGGAAGGCCAGGTTGACCACTTCCGAGCCGATACCACCGAAATGCCCGAACGCAGGATTGGCCCAAAGCTCGTCGACGGTCAGGCTCTTGTTGAGCTTCATGACATCCAGTGCGGTGGCTTGGCTCCAGCCATCCGGTAGCGAGGCGATGCCGAGGATGTGCTGCAATCCGGCGCTCAGCCCGACACTATGGGGTACCGGCCAGGTGGTCATTTCCACCGGAAAGGAGATCAGTACCACGACGTAACCGATCATGGCCGGATTAAAGGGGTTCTGTCCCAGGCCGCCGTAGAGTTGCTTGCCAAAGATGATGGCGCTGCCGGTAGCGATCAGCGTCAACCACCAGGGCGAGTAAGGCGGCAGGGCCAGCGCCAGTAGCACGGCTGTGACCAGCGCGCTGCCGTCACGCAGGAAGAACTGCACCGGGCGCTGTCGCACCTTGAGTAGCAGTGCCTCGAAGCCCAGAGCCACGGCGCTGGCCCACAGCAGGTTGATCAGCGTACCTACGCCATAGAGCCAGGTGAGGGCGACCACTCCCGGCAACGTTGCGAGCAGTACCAGCAGCATAACCCGCTGGGTACGGTTGCTACCGGTACTGTGCGGTGAGGTGATGCGGGGCAGGGCCATTGGCTCTCCGGTTGATATTGAGTACTGGGCGCGACTTTTCTAGATGTGCGGCCCGGATAGTTGCGCCGGCGGCGCGACTTATGAGTCGTATTCCTGCACCATGCGCTCGGCCTCGCGCAGGCGCTGGCGAGCGGCTTCGACAATGGCTGCGTCGCTGTCAGCATCACGCTCCAGTTTGCGCAAGTCGGCGCGGGCGAGGGCCGCTTCAGTCTTCAATGCACGGGCCTGCTCGTCTATCGGGCGCTTATCCGTGCGGACCAATTCCGGTGCGGGTTTGGCGGATTTTTCCTCGGCGACATGCAGGGCTTGTTCGGCACGGGTCAGGCCATCACGCAGCTTGCTGAGTTCGGCGTCGTCGGCACCAGCCTTCTCGGCTTTCTTCAGTTCGGCGCGCTTCATTGCCAATTCGATTTTGGCTTTCTTCAGCATTTCGTCGCCGGCCGGTTTGCGCGGTGCGGCGGGGGCGCCTTGCCCCGCACCTCCCAGCGCCTGCTCGGCTTCGACGAGCCTGGTCTGCAGGCGGGTCAGTTCGGCCTGTTGTTCGGCGTCGTGGGCTTCGAGTTTCTCCAGCTTGCGAATCTGTGCGCGGAGCATTGCCGCCTCGATCTTGGCCTTCTTGATGGCTTCGCCGTCGGCTGGCGCGGACGAAACTTCAGTAGGAGATGCCGCGGTAATGGCCTTGTCCAGCGCTTTTTGCGCATCGGTGGCGGCGATGCGCAGCTCGGCTACCTGCATTTCTAACTCAGGTGTTGCATGTGCAGAGAGCTGCTTTTCGGCTTTCTTCAGCGCCACCTGGGCCATGCTGGCTTCTATCTTGAGCTTCTTCTGCGCCTCGGATAGACCGGTACCGGTCTTCTGCGCCTGAACGCGGGCGACTGGGTCGTCCTGGAGCGGCGCCGAGCTGGCTTGGGCATGGACTGCCTTGGCTCGGGCGGCGCGTTCGGCCCGCGCCTTGCGGTCGGCTTCCTTTCGTTCCTCGGCGCGGCGCAGGCGTTCCTGGCGCCATTCGAAACGCTGTCTGGAGTGCTCTGCCTTCTGCTGTTTCTGTTCCAGCTCGCGGATCTCACCCTTGGCAGCACGGTAATACTGCACCAGCGGAATATTTGAAGGGCAAACGTAGGCGCAGGCGCCGCACTCAATGCAGTCGAAGAGGTTGTAGGCCTTGAGCTGCTCGTGCTCGTGGCCCAGGGCGAAAAAATGTAATTGTTGCGGCAGCAAGTTTGCCGGGCAGGCATCCGCGCATTCGCCACAACGGATGCAGGGCAGCGCGGGCGGAGGTGGCGGCAACTCGTCGAGCGTGGCGGCGAGCAAGCAGTTAGTGGTCTTGACCAGCGGCACGTCCATCGACGGCAGGGTGAAGCCCATCATCGGCCCACCCATGATCAGGCGGTTGAGCTTGCCCCTGTCGAGCCCGGCAAACGCCAGCAGTTCGGCCACAGGTGTGCCGATCAGCGCTTCGACGTTCATCGGCCGGCTGAGTGCTGCTCCGGTCAGGGTGGTGATGCGCGAGATCAATGGCTTGCCAAGCAACACGGCATCATGAATGGCGACGCAGGTGCCGACGTTCTGGCAGACCATGCCGATATCTACGGGCAGGCCGCCACTGGGGACTTCCTCACCAGTGAGTATCTGGATCAGCTGCTTTTCGCCACCGGAAGGATATTTCGTGGGGAAAACCTTGAGTAAATAAGGTCGCTGGCCGATTGCAGAGCGAACGGCTTCAATCGCTTCGGGCTTGTTGTCCTCAATGCCAATCAGCACCTGCTGCGGTTTGATCAGGTGTTCGAGGACGTCGATGCCCGCCACCAGTTCGGCCGCCTTTTCGCGCATCAGCAGGTCATCGGCGGTGATGTAGGGCTCGCATTCCGCACCGTTGATGATTAGCGTGTGAATGGTTTGGGTACGCGGTGCGGTCAGCTTGACGGAAGTCGGGAAGCCGGCACCGCCAAGGCCGCTGATTCCGGCCTGACGGATGATTTCTAGCAAGTCCGCAGGGGGTAACTGGCGATAATCAGCGTGCGCTTGCAATGCCGTCCACTCGTCTCGTCCGTCGCTGTCAATGACGATGGCCGTTGCGGGCAATCCAGATACGTGCGGGTAGGGCTGCGGGCCGATAAAGCTGACGATGCCCGAGGTGGGCGCATGCAGGGGCGCGCTGACAAAACCGTTGGCTTCGGCAATCCGCTGGCCCTTGAGCACGCGTTCACTAATTGTCACGCAGGGCTCGGCAGGTGCACCAAGATGCTGCGCGACCGGCAGTATCAGCCGCGCGGGCAACGGCGCTTGCTGAATCGGAGTGCGGTTGGACAGCTCCTTGTGCTCCGGCGGGTGGATGCCGCCGTGGATGTCCCAGATATTCAACGAGGTCATGCGGCCTGCTCCCGGTCACTGGCGATCAATTGGCCGGGCGCCAGCGGTTGATCCCATTTCCAGCTCTGCAGGTTACTGCCAAGCTCGATCATGTCGATGCAGTCCACCGGGCAGGGCTCGACGCAAAGGTCGCAGCCGGTGCATTCGGATACGATCACGGTGTGCATTTGCTTGGCGGCGCCGACGATGGCATCCACCGGGCAGGCCTGGATGCACTTGGTGCAGCCGATGCATTCGGCCTCACGGATATAAGCGACGCGCGGCGGCACTTCGCCTTCCACTGCATCCAAAGGCTCCGGCTCGACATCCAGCAGATCGGCCAGGGCCTGGATGGTGGCCTCACCGCCCGGTGGGCACTTGTTGATCTTGTCGCCACCGGCAATCGCCTCGGCGTAGGGTTTGCAGCCCGGATAACCGCACTGGCCGCACTGGGTCTGCGGTAACAGGGCGTTGATCTGTTCGGCAATTGGATCGCCTTCGACGCGAAAGCGCACCGCGGCAAAACCCAGGATCGCGCCGCATAACAGGCACAGCGCCAATAATGCGAGCACGGCGATCAAGACCATGCTCATAGCTTGATGAGTCCTGTGAAGCCCATGAAAGCCAGCGACATCAAGCCAGCGGTGATCATGCCGATGGCCGCGCCCTGGAAGGATTTGGGCACATCGGCAATGGCGATACGCTCGCGCATGGCAGCGAACAGCACCAGCACCAACGAAAAGCCCAAGCCAGCGGCAAAACCGTTGGCGGTTGCGGTGATGAAGGTGAATTCGGATTTGTTGGCGTTCAAAAGGGCGACGCCAAGCACTATGCAGTTGGTGGTGATCAGCGGCAGGAAGATTCCCAGTACCCGGTACAGTAGCGGACTGGTCTTGTTCACCACCATTTCGGTGAACTGCACCACCACAGCAATCACCAGAATGAAACTGATGGTGCGCAAGAACTCCAGATCGAGCGGTTTCAGCACATATTGCTGCACCAGATAGCTGCACATCGCTGCCAGCGTCAGCACGAATGTCGTTGCCAGCGAAAGGCCAATAGCGGTTTCGATCTTTTTCGACACGCCCATGAAAGGGCACAGGCCGAGGAACTGTACCAGCACGAAATTGTTGACCAAGATGGCGCTAACCATGATCAGGGCGAGTTCGGTCATCAGGTTCCTGTGCTTTATAAGAGCCGAGGCTAAATGGTGACTATTATCGGGAAGCGCTGACGGCCATACAAGTCGCGACGGGCGGTCGCAGGGCGGACCAGTGAGTTGTTGTGCCGGCTGTCAGCTGGCTGGTCGCAGGTGGCTTGGCTGTGGTCTGATGAATTGAGCTGGCAGTATCTTGCTCAGCTTCGACTTTGGAGGTGTCTGGTGAATATCAGAACTATCGCGTTGGTGCTCGGCATCGGGCTGGCGCTTCAGGTGCATGCCGATGCGCCTGGGCGTGTCTGGGTCTATCAGCCGGACGGTGGTAGCTATCGGATCGACAACCACACACCGCGTTATGATCCGCGCAGCCCCTATTCGCCACATCGGCAGTATCAGCAGAACCTGCCTCCGCGCTATGAGGGACAGTTGCCGCCAAGGTATTACGACCGGCATCGTCTGGATCGCCCGCAGCGCTGGAACGGTCACCGTCCGGGCGTAGAGCGTCCCCAGCGCTGGCAGCATGAACGCCCGCAGGGCTCTTATCGCCTTGGGCCGGGCGCAGCTCATCGCCACAGCTACCAGGCACCGCAACGCCGCCACTTCGATCAGCGCGGCTATCGCAGGGACTGATCACCTGGACGAATTGGCAAGCCGTGCATCAGCGGTTTCGCCAGCGCGGCTCGCGTTTCTCGAGAAAGGCATTGACACCTTCAAGCGTGTCTTCTGAGTCGAACAAGCCAATGAAGGCTTCGCGTTCGGCCGCAGCCAGGGTGTTCGGTCCACGGCTGCGTACGCTGTCGATCAATGGCTTGATCGCCCGTATGGCTACCGGGCTTTGGCGGGCCACGCGCGACGCCAGCAACAAGGCATGACCACGCGCCTCTCCTGAATCAACGATCTGCTCGATCAGGCCGATACGCAGCGCGTTCTCGGCGTTGAGGCGCTCCCCGCACAGAATCATGCGTTTGGCCCAGCCTTCGCCAACCAGCCAGGCCAATGCCTGGGTCCCGCCTGCACAAGGAAGAAGTCCTACGGAGGCTTCCGGTAGGCCGAGTTGAGCCTGTCGTTCGGCGATGCGGATATCGCAAGCGAGCGCACATTCCAGGCCGCCACCCAGGGCGAAGCCGTTGATGGCGGCGATCGATACGCCACGAAAGTCACGCAGCGCTTCGAAGGCTTCACCGAAACGGCGGGCCATCTCCCTGGCACGAATCTGGTCGCCATCGGCGAAAAGCTTCAGGTCGGCACCGGCGCTGAAGAATTTTTCACCTTGCCCGCAAATCACCAGCGCGAAGATGTCGTCATCATGGTTTAGATGCTCGACTAGAAGCTTGAGACCGATTAGCGATTCCCTGTCCCAAGTGTTGGCCGGTGGATTGTTGATGGTGATCAGTGCCGTGTTGCCATGTTTTTCGACAGTCAGCTTGTGGGTCAGGTCGAAAATTCCAGGCCTATAGGGCTCAACGGCAGTGCTCATGAAGTTGATCCTCGCAGGGTTGTTCGGACTCTGCTGCAATGTGTGGCATGCAGCTTTGTATTCAGAGTCCGCCAATGGGCCTGGGGTTGCAACTCTGACGCCTTATTTTCAGAAGGGGCGGAATCGGCACGGCTCAGACCTTGCCGATTCCGTTGGGAAGGGTTATTGCAATTGCAGAGGCTGGTTCGCGGAGCGCCGTTCTTCCTGCCATTCGGCCAGCGAGGGCGCTGCCACTTCTTTATCCAGGCGGTGGACGATTTCGAAGTAGTCCTGCCTGAAGGGGTCTTTTAGGACTTCATTGCGTGGTTTGACTTTCACGGCATACACCGTCTGCACGCTCTGGTGATCGAAACTGCGCCAGTACTGTTCATCCTTCAGGAGCGTGTAACGGTGGCCTTCGAGTGCTGCGATCACTTTTTCACTGTCGATGCTCTTGGCTCGAGCAGCGGCCTCGGCCCATTGATGGACGATGGTATAGGCGGCTGCCGCGGAGCTGGATGGGTGAGTCTGGTACCGCTCACCAAAGTCTTTGACGAACGCCTTGCCCCGCTGGGAGCCCTCGATCTCCGGCACGCGCCATGTCCAGGGCTCGGTGCCAAGGACGCCACTCATAATATCGGGCCCAGCGGCCTCAACCATGGTCATGCTTAGATTGGGTACGGCGATCTGCATTTTCTTGTTCAAGCCCATCTCATCGGCGATGCGCATTGCCCGCACCATGTCCTCGCCGTAGAGCACTAGCGCGAGGATATCGGCACCGCTTTGTTCAGCCTGCTGCAAGGCCTTGCGGAAATCGGAAAGGCGGGCACCAGGGAATGGCGTTTTGGTGCCTGGATGCTTCGACTGATCGGTGGTGTTCGTCGCCTGGCGCAACGAGCTTTCGCTGGTATGGCCCCAAGTGTAGTCAGCAGTAAGGTAGAAATAACGCTTGCCCGGCATGGTTTCGTTCAGATGCTGCCCCAGCACCCGCGCACTCATCCATGCGTTGTTGCACTCGCGGAACATGTACCGATGGCCGTCTTTGCCGGTCGTGTCATTGGAGTAGGTGATGGTGCCAAAGTAAATCAGGCCGCGTTCCCTGGCGCGCTTGCTGGCGGCTATCGCCACGGCGCTGGAGACGCCGCCGAACAGCATTGCTACACCTTCGTCCGCCAGCCTATCGACGTTAGCCACGGCCTTATCGGGACGGGATGCGGAGTTACGGCTGGAAAGTTGCAGTGGTCGTCCGAGCACGCCACCTTTCGCATTGATCTCATCGATTGCGAGCAGCGCACCGCGCATTTGCGACAGTCCTTCCTCTTTGTAACTGCCGGTTCGAGGATAGTTAAGACCAAGTGTAATGGGGTCAGCTGCCTCGACGGTGAGGCACAGCCCTAACCCGGCTGCCAAAAGGGCAATCCGATTCATCGCAAGCTCCCTGTTGTAATTGTTGTCTGCGTGATTTCTAGTTATGTGAATCTTTTACCTTCATGCCACGCCATCGTCATCTACCTGTTGGTCTGAGATTGAAGAGGCGTGCGCTGCACTGCATTATTGAAAAAAAGTAGCTCGATCCATGGTGACAGATATCATCACTGTGTTCTGATGCGCAGTTTACTTCGTGATGCGCCTTGGGTTCGCGCTCGACACAGGAATAGCGATGAAGCAACAAGACGGCGTCAAGCTTGAGGCTGGCTGGAAAGCAGCTTTGGAAGAAGAATTCGAACAACCTTACATGAAGGAGCTGGGCGCGTTTCTGCGTCGCGAGAAAGCGGCGGGCAAGGTGATTCATCCGCCGGGACCCCTGATTTTCAATGCTCTGAATTCCACGCCTCTCAACAGGGTCAAGGTGGTCATCCTCGGCCAGGATCCCTATCATGGCCCTGGTCAGGCACATGGCCTGTCGTTTTCCGTTCAGCCCGGCGTTGCGCCGCCGCCGTCATTACAGAACATCTTCAAAGAGCTCAAGCGCGACTTGAATCTGGAGATACCGAGACACGGCTATCTGCAGCATTGGGCAGACCAAGGCGTATTGATGCTCAATACTTCGCTGACAGTGGAGCAGGGCATTGCCGGGTCGCATGCCAAGGCGGGCTGGCAGCGCTTCACCGATCACATCATGAAAGTCGTCAATGGGCAGCGCCCACATGTGGTCTTCATGCTTTGGGGCGCGCACGCCCAGAGCAAGGCCAAGCTGCTGGATCCGACGCGTCATTTGCTGCTCAAGTCAGCCCATCCGTCGCCGCTATCGGCGCACCGCGGTTTCCTTGGTAATGGTCATTTCAGTCGGACGAACCAGTTTCTTCGGCAGCAGGGATTGGAGCCCATCGACTGGGCGTTGCCAGTCGAGGTGTAGAGCTGCGTAGGGCCGGAGATTCCGGCCCCTTATGATGCGTCGATGCTATTGATTCGAGCCGTGTGCGGCAGCCAATTGCTTTGCGTGCTCTAGGTGCTGCCGAAGCGTGGGCAGGGTCGCTTGGGCAAAGGCCTTGAGGTCGGCATTCTCACCTTCGTCGATATAGTTTTGATAAAGTTCGATGGTTTGCTCATGGGCCACCACCTGATTGTTGGCGTAGGCCTTATCGAAATTCTCGCCATCACGCAGGCTCAGGATCATCGCTTTTGCCCTGTCCATCAGCGTGGCGTTGTCGGAGAGTTGTAGGTCTTCGTTCTGGCTGACGATCTCTACGAGCTCCTGGTTGGCCTTGGTGTGATCGTCGATCATCTTCTGCGCGAAGACCCTGACGTCCTCGGAGGTACCTTTTTCGAGTGCCAGCTTTCCGGTTTCAATTTCTGCCAAGCCTTTGGCTGACGCTTCGTCAACGAAATTTTCGCCTTGGGCGGCTACGGCCATGTTGGCGGCGACGCCCAGCAGCAGAGCGAGAGAGCCTGAGAAAAAAGCGCTATGGATGCGGGTCATGATGTTGTCCTCCTTCATCTACCTGGAAACGCCAGTGCCTCCCCGATGTGACATCGGCTGCACAGAGCAAGAGTGCGGCGAGAGCCGTCCTCTAGTGTGACTGGCAAGGTGTAACGGCGGTTCCTTTGTCCAGGTGTGCCGGAGGTAGAGCAACTTCGGGTGCACACCGCTCCGCAGGTGGTTACTGCAGCATGCTCATTGCCGCGTCCATCGCCGCGGAAAGGTCTTCGTCATCGCGCAGCAGGGTGTCGGGGTTGAGTCCCAACTTGTCGAACGCGCTGATCTGCGACCAGTCGAGCTGTGTGTAGGGATGTGTGGTGCCCAGGTAGCTCTGTAGTGTCGCAACCTGGACGATGTCCACGTAATCCACCACGTTCGATTCACGAGCGAAGTTGCAGTAATCAACCGGCACCGCTGCGATGGGCTCCGGGAAATCCCAGGTGCGCAGAATCTTCTCGCCGACGATAGGGTGAATGCGGTCGATAACGTGATTGAGGCTGATGGAGTCGCTGAGCAGCGCGCCGTGTTCTTCGGCGTAGGTGAGAATGGGTAGTACACCGATCTGGTGGACCAGTCCGGCCAGCGTCGCCTGATCTGGCGGTAGGCGCGTGAAATTTCGGCACAGCACGTGGCTGATGGCCGCGATCTCGGTGCTCTTGTTCCAGACTTCGCGCATTTTACGGTCGACTACATCGGTGGTGGCTTGGAACATCTGCTCCATGGCCAGACCGGTGGCGAGGTTGCAGGTGTAGTTGATTCCGAGTCGGCTGATTGCCGTCTGCAGGTCGTTGATCTCCCGGTTGGTGCGAAGCAGCGGGCTGTTGACCACCTTGATAAGGCGTGCTGTCAGTGCGGTATCGTTGCCGATGACCTTGGCCAGCGCGGGGATGCTGATATCTGGGTCCTCAGCCGCCTCCCGTACGCGAAGCGCGACCTCGGGAAGTGTGGGCAATACCAGCTGGTCGTTTTCGATCGCCTGGATCAGTTCACGCTGGACTTTATCGGCAAGAGTGCTCATGTCATTCCCTGTCGTTTGTAGCTTGCTGAAACGCAGCTGTTGATGTGGCAGTTAGCGCTGAATTTCTCGATCGGAATCGAGCATGTATGGCAGTTCGAGTAGGTTCAGCGGTAGGCCGTCCGGTGATCCCAGGGTGATGCGACCGTCGGCGGCAGCATCGTCCTGCAGCACGGCCAGTAGCTCAAAGCCTTCTTCACTCGTCGCTGCCAGCACCACTTCGCCTACGCTGGATCCGTGCACCGGCGAGAACAGTTCGACACCCGCTTCTGGGCGCTCCGTTTCTGCGCCTTGCGAGGCCAAGTGATACAGGTGGCGCTTGAGTTTGCCCAGGTACTGCATGCGGGCAACGATCTCTTGTCCGGCGTAACAGCCTTTCTTGAAGCTGACGCCGCCCAAGGCCTGCAGGTTGATCATCTGGGGAATAAACAGCTCCCGAGTGGCGCCTGTCACTTGACCGACCCCTGCGCGAATTTGCGTCAATAGCCAGCGATTCAGCGGTGCTTCAGGAAGGCGCGAGGCTAGGCGCAGTCGCAGTGTTTCGGCTTCCTCCGCTTTGGCCCATAGTTCGACTCGCCCACCCGGCAGGCGGATCGCGATGCGCCCACTTTCGCGGGCTACGCTGTCGGTGGTCTGTGGCAGGTCCAGGCCGAGGCTAACCAGTAGGTCATCCCCGCCCGTTATGCCGAAGCGAGCCCAGGCACTGCTTTCGTCTTGCAAGGTTGACTTGAAAAAGACGACGAACTTACGTAGATCGATCAGTTGCGGCTCGACAAGCTCCTTGGCCATCGCCAGCAGGTAGCCGTCGCCTTCGGAAAGGATGCGAAAACTAGACTGCATACGGCCCTTGGGCGTACAGCGAGCGCCGAGGCTGGACTGGCTGGCGTTGAGGTAACCAAGGTTGCAGGTCAGTTGTCCCTGCAGAAACTTGCTGGCATCGAGGCCGCGTACGGCCAGAACACCTTCATGCGACAGGACGCTGAAAAAAGCAGTATCGGTCATGATCGATCGCCATGGGGAAATCAGGCGAGCATCATAGCAGGACCATTGGAAAACGCAGCGTAAGGCGACGCTACAATGCTTCCCCAGGCGTTGTCGGGCTGCCGGCGTTGGCGCGAGCCGCTATACTGCCGCGCTTCAATTAAGGAGCATTGGCATGGTTGAACAATCGGAACTAAATCGCCTGTTCTGGCAGAGCCGCCGCGGCATGCTCGAACTCGATGTGCTGCTGGTGCCCTTCGTCAAAGAAGTTTATGCGGGGCTGGATGAGGAAGATCAGCGGCGCTACCGCAAGCTGCTCAGCTGTGAGGATCAGGATATGTTCGGCTGGTTCATGGAGCGTTCCGAACCCGACGACGAGGATCTGCGTCGCATGGTTCGCATGATTCTCGACCGTGTCCAGCCCAAATAATCCGCCCTTCGAGTGTCGCTGGCAGGCATCGGGCCTGTTGTTGGCGCTCTATCTCTCGGTGCAGGGTCTTGCCGTGGCTGGTTTGCTGCTTTCGGCTACGCCGCGCTTGCTGCAATGCTTGGGACTGCTGTTCTGCCTGATTCATGCAGGCTGGGTCGTCCCGAGGCATCTTCTTCTCAGCACCCAAGGTGCCTGGCAGCGCTTGCGGCATGATGAGTCCGGTTGGGCGCTCTGGAATCAACGCGAAGGCTGGCAGCCGATCCAGTTGCGGCCCGACAGCCTTGCGCTGCCGGTGGCGGTGATTCTGCGCTTTCGACGGCCCGGGCAGTGGTTCTCTCGAGGTCTCTGTGTGCCACGTGGTGCATTGCCCGGTGATCAGCACCGACGGCTTAGGGTGCGACTGAAGTTCAGTCGCGATAGGTGGGCGGCTCCAGAATAGTGTCCAGAGCTTCAGGCTGCAGCTCTGGGTAATCCAGGGAATAATGCAGGCCTCGGCTTTCCTTGCGCTGCATGGCGCAGCGGATCATCAGGTCGGCCACCGTCGCAAGGTTGCGCAACTCGATCAGGTCGCGGCTGACTTTGTAGTTGCTGTAGAACTCGTCGATTTCATCCAGTAGCAGGCGGACCCGGTGTTGAGCGCGCATCAGGCGTTTGTCAGTGCGAACGATGCCGACGTAGTCCCACATGAATCGTCGCAACTCGTCCCAGTTGTGGGCAATGATGACGTCTTCGTCCGAATTGGTAACCTGGCTGGCGTCCCACTGGGGAAGGCCCGTAGGTTTGTCTGTTTCAGGCAGCGAACGCAGGATGTCGTGCGCTGCGGAGCGCGCGTAGACGAAGCATTCAAGCAGCGAGTTGCTGGCCATGCGGTTGGCGCCATGCAGGCCGGTGAAGCTCGTTTCGCCGATCGCATACAGGCCAGGAATGTCGGTTCGCCCCGCCTGGTCAACTAGAATTCCGCCGCAGGTGTAATGCGCGGCCGGCACCACAGGAATCGGTTCTCGGAGAATATCGATACCGAACTGCAGGCAGCGTTCGTGTACGGTAGGAAAGTGAGCCTTGATGAACTCTGCCGGCTTATGGCTGATATCGAGGTAGACGCAATCGATGCCGAGGCGCTTCATCTCGTGGTCAATGGCGCGTGCCACGATGTCGCGGGGAGCCAGCTCGGCGCGCTCGTCGAAGCGCGGCATGAAGCGCTCGCCATTGGGCAGCTTCAATAATGCACCTTCACCGCGCAGCGCTTCTGTAATGAGGAAGCTCTTGGCTTGCGGGTGGTAAAGGCACGTCGGGTGGAACTGGTTGAATTCCAAATTGCCGACGCGGCACCCGGCACGCCAAGCCATGGCGATGCCGTCACCGCAGGCGCCGTCGGGGTTGCTCGTATAGAGGTAGACCTTAGCCGCTCCGCCTGTGGCCAGTACGACGAAGCGCGCCTGAAAAGTGTCTACCTCACCCGTGGAGCGATTAAGCACATAGGCACCGAGGCAGCGGGAACCGGGCAGGCCGAGCTTGCGCTCTGTAATCAGGTCGATGGCTACGCGCTGCTGGAGTAGTTCGATATTGGGTTTGGCCTGTGTGCGTGACAGCAGGGTGTTAAAGATTGCCGCGCCAGTGGCGTCAGCCGCATGGATTATCCGGCGGTGGCTATGCCCCCCTTCGCGGGTGAGGTGGTATTCGAAGCTTCCGTTTTCACGATCAGCCTCTTCGCGGGTAAAAGGCACCCCTTGCTCGATCAGCCACTGGATCGCCTCCCGGCTGTGCTCGACCGTGAAACGCACTGCTTCCTCTTTGCAAAGCCCACCTCCGGCGATCAGCGTGTCCACGACATGAGAGTCAATCGTATCGCTGTCGTCGAGTACGGCGGCTACTCCGCCCTGTGCCCAATAAGTCGAGCCGTTGGCGAGGTCGCCCTTGCTGAGCACTCCGATGCGAAGGCTTTCTGGTAGGTTTAGCGCCAATGTCAGGCCAGCGGCACCGCTACCGATTACAAGGACGTCGTATTGAAGATGTTGGCTCATGGTCGTTTCCGCGGGAAAGCGATCGCCAGTATATCGAGAGCCTCTTCGCAAAACAGCGGCTTGCGAATTATCTGCGAGATCCTGGAACTTTTCCTGAGAGGGTTGCTCTATGGTAGTTGTGAATTCATATGGCCGGCGACCTGTGCCTCAGTCGCCGGATTTTTCGTGGATAGCTGGATGGCGTAGGTCTGGGTTTTCTTGAGACGTTACGCACAAACGGCGCCGGACGTTGCAGGAAGCTTGCTAGGAAGGGGGAGAACTTTTGCATAGAGCCCGGGTCTATTCTGGCAGGTCGGCTCGCTGGTATGGCTGTCACTTCCCGGTTCCACTTAAGGAGTGCATATGCTAACCCAGGAGCAGGACCAGCAACTGGTCGAGCGAGTACAGCGTGGGGATAAGCGGGCATTTGATTTGCTGGTGCTTAAGTATCAGCACAAGATCCTGGGGCTCATCGTACGCTTCGTACATGATTCACATGAAGCGCAAGACGTCGCTCAGGAAGCTTTTATCAAGGCCTATCGTGCGCTGGCTAATTTTCGCGGAGATAGTGCGTTTTATACGTGGCTGTACCGCATTGCCATTAATACGGCAAAGAATCATCTGGTGGCGCGTGGGAGACGCCCGCCAGACAGTGATGTAAGTTCCGAGGATGCGGAGTTCTATGACGGCGATCACGCCCTCAAGGATATCGAGTCTCCGGAGCGTGCACTTCTCAGGGATGAAATCGAAGATACAGTTCACCGGACCATACAACAGCTTCCAGAAGATTTGCGTACTGCTCTAACGCTGCGCGAATTTGATGGTCTTAGTTATGAGGACATTGCAAACGTCATGCAGTGTCCGGTGGGCACGGTTCGCTCTCGGATTTTCCGGGCGCGAGAAGCCATAGATAAATCATTGCAACCGTTGTTGCATGAGTCCTGAGACAGCGGCGACAGCCAAGAGAGGAACCGCCATGAGTCGTGAAGCCCTGCATGAATCGCTGTCCGCGGTGATGGATAACGAAGCGGACGAGTTGGAATTACGTCGAGTGCTCGCCGCGGACAGCGGTGTCGAGATGCGGGAGACCTGGTCGCGTTACCAGATCGCACGCGCTGCGATGCACAGAGAGTTGATTGAGCCACGGCTGGATATCGCGTCTGCCGTTTCGGCTGCGCTGGCCGAAGAGCCGGTACCTGTGGTATCCAGGCCTGTACGTTCCGCATGGCGCGGTATCGGGCGCTTGGCTGTTGCTGCTTCGGTGACAGTGGCTGTGCTTGCAGGTGTGCGTCTGTACAATCAGAGTGAAGTGGCCGGGCCGCAACTTGCCCAGCAGGCACCGCAGCCCACCATCGCGGTGCCACAGACCAATCACGGCCCGGCCGTACTGGCCGGCTACAGCGAAGGCGTGGTAACTGAACAGGGCCAGGCTGATGCCGCTCAGGCGCCAGCCGAAGGTTGGTATGAGGAGCGCCTGCCAGCCTATGTTCGCCAGCATGCGCAGCAGGCAGCGTTCGGTGCCGGGGCTGAGAGTGCCCTTCCTTACGCCCGTGCTGCCAGCATGGAAGATCGTTAGGGAGAAACATGCGCGTAATACCGCTGTGTGTAATGTTCGTGGGCTGGCTATCGATGCCGGCCCTCGCCGCTGATGCTGAAGCATGGATGAGTCGCTTTGCGGCCGCTGAAGATAGCCAGAGCTATGTCGGTACTTTCATCTACGAACGCAACGGCAGCTTTTCCAGCCATGCTGTATGGCAGGCCATTGAAGACGGGCATACGAAGCAGCGTTTGCTGCAGTTGGATGGACCGCCAGTGGAGGTGCTGTTGGTAGATGGGGAGGTGCAGTGTGCGAGCGCTCAGTTCCTCGCTCAGGTACCTGCCGGCAGGGCTTGGTCTGATAAGTCTTTCGATGTTTCAACCCTTTCGAAATGGTACGACTTTCGTCTGATCGGTGATTCAAGGGTGGCTGATCGTCCCGCAATGGCAGTTGCGGTGCGACCAAAGGACCAGCACCGCTATGGATTTGAGTTGCACTTGGATCGTGAGTCCGCCTTGGCGCTGAAATCCCTCATGCTTGGCGAAAACGGTCAGCTTCTCGAGCGCCTGCAATACACTTCCTTATCGGTTGGCTCCGTCGATGCTCGTGATCTCCAAGTGGGGGCTTCCTGCGAGGCGGTGAAGCCGGGTGTCGGCGGATCTTCGCAGGAGGCCGCTTGGCGTTCAGACTGGCTTCCTCCAGGGTTCCAGTTGCTTGATTCCAATGTTGGGCCGAGCCCAATATTGGGCGAATCAGTATCGTGGTTGTCCTATGGTGATGGCTTGGCGCGAATCACGGTTTTTCTCGAGCCTCTGCATGGTGCCGTTGTATCGGACGCGCGTAGCCAGCTGGGACCGACCGTGGCTGTCTCTAAACGCTTAACCAAAGATAATGGTGATGACGTCATGGTGACGGTCGTCGGTGAGGTTCCCCTTGGCACCGCCGAGCGCATCGCCTTGTCAATGCGTCCCGGCGATGACCAGGAAGGGAAATGATAGAGGAGCAGGGGCGCGTCATCGCGCTAGAGCCTGGTGCCGTATGGGTTGAAACGCTACGCAAGACTACGTGTTCGGGATGCGTGGCGAAAAGCGGTTGCGGTCAGGGCTTGATGGATCAGCTGGGTGTTCGGGAACGGCGAGGAAGGATCCGCGCATTGTCCGACCTCCAATTGCAGGTCGGCGATTCCGTGGTGGTAGGGATCCGAGAGGAGGTATTGCTGCGTGGCGCTTTCCTTGTTTATCTTCTGCCCCTGCTCATGCTTTTCGCTGCCGCGCTGGGTGCTGCTCAGCTCGGACTTGGCGAGCCGTACGTGATCATCGCTGGGCTGGGTGGTTTCATTGCATCCTGGCTATTCGTACGCAAGCGCAGCCAGCAGACGGCCGGTAACTCTTTGTTGCAGCCGGTTGTGTTACGGGCGGCGCTGACTGGTTCAAGCGTGATGTAATTTCCTTCGTTTCGTCAGTGGAGACGGGTCGTTATGTTCCTTCGGAAGAACTGTTTCGTTTTGGCGGCGTTGATGCTGTTTCTGGGGCACGTTGCCGTGGCGCAGGCTCAACTGCCTGATTTCACATCGTTGGTTGATAGCGCATCCCCAGCTGTCGTTAACATCAGTACCAAACAGAAGGTGCCGGTCCGTGGCGCCGGGGCAGCCATGCCCGATCTGGAAGGCCTGCCTCCCATTTTTCGCGAGTTTTTCGAGCGCAGTATTCCTGGAATGCCGGGCGGCCCCGATCGTGGCCAGCAGCGGGAAGCACAGTCGTTGGGTTCGGGTTTCATCATCTCGGAGGATGGTTACATCCTCACCAACAATCATGTGGTCGCTGATGCTCACGAAATCATCGTCCGCTTGCCTGACCGCAGTGAGCTGGAGGCCAAGCTGGTTGGTGCCGATCCGCGTACTGATGTGGCCGTGTTGAAGGTCGAAGGCAAGGGCCTGCCGACTGTGCGGCTGGGGGATTCCAATAAGTTGAAGGTCGGCGAGTGGGTGCTGGCGATCGGCTCACCCTTCGGCTTCGATCACACCGTAACCGCTGGGATTGTCAGTGCCACCGGACGAAATCTGCCCAACGAAAGCTATGTGCCTTTCATCCAGACCGATGTTGCGATAAATCCTGGTAATTCGGGCGGTCCGTTGTTCAATCTGGATGGTGAAGTGGTAGGCATCAACTCCCAGATCTTTACCCGTTCGGGTGGCTTCATGGGGCTTTCCTTCGCCATCCCGATTGATGTCGCGATGGACGTAGCCAATCAGCTGCGCGCCGATGGCAAGGTCAGTCGCGGCTGGCTGGGTGTTGTCATCCAAGAGGTGAACAAGGATCTTGCTGAGTCCTTCGGGCTTGATCGTCCGGCCGGTGCTCTGGTCGCTCAGGTAATGGACGGCGGACCTGGTGCCAAGGGTGGCTTGCGCGTAGGTGACGTGATTCTCAGTCTGGATGATAAGCCCATCGTGATGTCCGCTGACCTGCCGCATCTGGTAGGAGCTGTCAAACCCGGTACCAAAGTCAAGTTGGGTATCGTGCGTGACGGCAAGCGCGAGACGCTGAACATCGTCGTCGGCGCGCTTCCCGAGGACGGCGATGCGGTTGCCTCGGCTGATGCTGGAGCGCAGAAGAGTAATAATCGGCTGGGGGTCAAAGTCGCCGAGTTGACTTCTGAGCAGAAGCGTAATTTGGATGTGTCCGGTGGTGTAGTAATCACCGAAGTGTTGAATGGCCCAGCAGCGATGATCGGGTTGCGGCCGGGCGATGTCATTACTCACCTGAACAATCAGGCAATCGATTCAACCAAGACGTTCACGCGGGTGGCGGAGCAGCTGCCGAAGAACCGATCGGTGTCGATGCGTGTACTGCGTCAAGGGCGTGCCAGCTTTATCACTTTCAAACTGGCTGAGTAGGTTGGTAGTGACTCTAGAAGGGGCGGCCTAGGGCCGCCCCTTCTTTTTGATGTAGGGTGCTCGCGCCGATCCGGTTCAGCGTGGCATCAGAAACATCGATCAGTTACACTCCCCCGCTATTTTCGGCGGGCAATCGGCCCGCGGCATTTTTGAGTGTTGAGCTGTGAGTGACCTCAGTCATATCCGTAATTTTTCCATCATTGCCCACATCGATCATGGCAAGTCGACCTTGGCCGATCGGTTCATCCAGATGTGTGGTGGCCTGACGGAACGCGAGATGGCTGCCCAGGTTCTCGATTCGATGGACCTTGAGCGTGAGCGCGGTATTACCATCAAGGCCCACAGCGTGACCCTTTATTACAAGGCGCGTGACGGCAAGACCTATCAGCTCAATTTCATTGACACGCCGGGTCACGTCGACTTCACCTATGAGGTGAGCCGCTCGCTGGCTGCGTGTGAAGGTGCGTTGTTGGTGGTCGATGCGGGGCAGGGTGTCGAGGCGCAGTCCGTCGCCAACTGTTACACGGCCATCGAGCAGGGGCTCGAAGTCATGCCCGTGCTGAATAAGATGGACTTGCCGCAGGCCGACCCGGACAAGGTCAAGGATGAGATCGAACATATTATAGGTATCGATGCGACCGATGCCGTGGCGTGCAGTGCCAAGAGCGGCATGGGCGTCGACGAGGTGCTCGAGCGCCTGATTGCCACCATTCCGCCGCCCACTGGTGACATCGAGGCGCCGCTGCAGGCGTTGATCATTGACTCCTGGTTTGACAACTACCTGGGAGTGGTCTCGCTGGTACGTGTCCGCCATGGCCGTATCAAGAAGGGTGACAAGGTGCTGGTGAAATCCACCGGCAAGGTGCATCAGGTCGATAGCGTCGGCGTTTTCAATCCGAAACACACAGCCACTGCCGACCTCAAGGCCGGGGAGGTGGGTTTTATCATCGCCGGCATCAAGGACATTCTCGGTGCGCCGGTGGGTGACACCCTAACGCTCTCAAGTACACCTGACGTGGAAATGCTGCCCGGATTCAAGCGGGTCAAGCCCCAGGTCTATGCCGGCCTCTTCCCGGTCAGCTCCGACGACTTCGAGGACTTCCGCGACGCGTTGCAGAAACTGACCCTCAATGACGCTGCCTTGCAGTACGAGCCGGAAAGCTCAGACGCCCTTGGATTTGGCTTCCGCATCGGCTTTCTGGGCATGCTACACATGGAGATCATCCAGGAGCGGCTTGAGCGTGAGTACGACCTGGATCTGATCACGACCGCGCCGACCGTGGTCTACGAGCTGTTGTTGAAAAATGGTGAGACGGTTTACGTCGACAGCCCCTCGAAACTGCCTGATCTGTCTGCCATCGAAGACATGCGTGAGCCCATCGTACGGGCCAACATTCTCGTGCCGCAGGAGCACCTTGGCAGCGTCATCACGCTGTGCATCGAAAAGCGCGGCGTGCAGCGCGATCTGCAGTTCCTAGGTACTCAAGTGCAAGTGCGCTACGACTTGCCCATGAGCGAAGTGGTGTTGGATTTCTTCGACCGTTTGAAGTCGGTCAGTCGTGGGTACGCCTCGCTCGATTACAGCTTCGAGTGCTTCCAGTCTGCCAACCTGACACGCCTGGATATCCTCATCAACGGTGACAAGGTCGATGCGCTGGCGCTGATCGTGCACCGCGACAATGCGCACTACAAGGGGCGCATTCTGGTCGAGAAGATGAAGGAGCTCATCCCCCGGCAGATGTTCGACGTCGCGATTCAGGCGGCCCTCGGTGGTCAGGTCGTGGCGCGCAGTACGGTCAAGGCGTTGCGCAAGAACGTTCTTGCAAAGTGTTACGGCGGTGACGTGAGCCGCAAGCGCAAACTGCTGGAAAAACAGAAGGCCGGTAAGAAACGCATGAAACAGGTTGGCAACGTCGAAATTCCGCAAGAAGCATTCCTCGCGGTGTTGAAGGTAGATAGCTGATATGTCGATCAATTTCCCGCTGTTGCTGGTGATTGCCGTTGCGGTATGCGGTGTGCTTGCGCTGGCTGATCTGCTGTTCTTTGCGCCTCGCCGGCGGGCCGCTATCGAGGCTTATGAAGGACGCACCGGTAATATTGACCAGTCGACCCTTGAGGCGCTGAACAAAGAGCCGCTACTGATCGAGTATGGGAAGTCGTTTTTTCCCGTGCTGGCGATAGTGCTGGTGCTGCGCTCGTTCCTCATCGAGCCGTTCCAGATTCCGTCCGGCTCGATGATCCCGACGCTGGAAGTGGGCGATTTCATATTGGTCAACAAGTTCGCCTATGGCATTCGCCTGCCGGTGGTGGACACCAAGGTCATCGATGTCAGCGAGCCAAAGCGTGGCGACGTGATGGTCTTCCGCTATCCCAATGACCCGAACATCAACTACATCAAGCGTGTGATTGGTCTGCCTGGTGATGAGGTGCGCTACACCAGTGACAAGCGGCTGTTCATCAACGGTACGCCGGTCGCCGAGACACTGGTTGGCGACGAGCCGGGAAGCCTCGGTAGCGCGCGGGTCTACAAAGAAAAGCTGGGCGAAACCGAGCACATCATTCGCAAGGAGATGGCACGCTACCGCGTCGAACCTGACAGCCAGTGGACTGTACCCGCCGGGCACTATTTCATGATGGGCGACAACCGCGACAACTCCAACGACAGCCGCTATTGGCAGGACGCCAGCATTCCTCCCGAACTGGCAGGCATGGTTCCTGACCGCAACATTGTCGGCAAGGCCTTCGCTATCTGGATGAGCTGGCCCGATCCTAAACTCAGCAACCTGCCGCATTTTTCGCGGGTTGGACTAATTCACTGAAGTCTGTGAATCAGGGCCCTGTTCTTATGATGGGGCTCGTTATATTTGTCCGGCCCCGCTAGGTGGGTAACGCAACGACATAGAGGTCGACATGAGTTTCGCTCGTTCGCAAAAAGGTCTGTCCATGCTCAGCTGGGTCGCGGTACTGGCGTTTGTAGCTTTTCTGGCCAGCACCGCGTTCAAGATGCTTCCGCATTATTTGGACTATATGTCCATGGACAAGACGATCAGCTCGTTGGGAGCCGGCCGTCAGGATGTGCGGACCCTGGGTGATTTCTATCAGCACGTCGGCAAGGGTATGGAAGTCAATGGCATCCGTGACCTCGATCTGCGCGAAGCCGTAAAGGTCGAGATCGTAGAGGGCCAGTTTCAGGTCCAGCTAAGCTACGAAAAACGCGAGCCGCTAATCGGTAATCTCGATCTGGTGGCCAATTTCGACAAAGAATACCTTCTAAGGATGCCGTGAGCACTTCGTTAGCCCGCCTCGAGCGCAAGCTCGGCTATCAATTCAAGGACCAGGAGCTGATGCTACTGGCCTTGACCCATCGCAGCTATGCCGGACGCAACAATGAGCGTCTGGAATTTCTCGGCGATGCCATTCTCAATTTCATTGCCGGGGAGGCGCTGTTCACGCACTTCCCTCAAGCCAAGGAAGGGCAGCTGTCCCGATTGCGATCCCGGCTGGTCAAGGGCGAGACCCTTGCGGTGCTGGCGCGCGGCTTCGACCTCGGCGACTACCTGCGTCTTGGCTCCGGAGAGCTGAAGAGTGGCGGTTATCGCCGAGAGTCTATCCTCGCCGACACGCTAGAAGCGCTCATTGGTGCGATTTATCTGGATGCCGGCATGGAGGCTGCGCGAGATCGTGTGTTGGCCTGGCTGGCGCACGAACTGGAAGGCCTCACTCTGGTCGACACCAACAAGGATCCGAAAACCCGGCTGCAGGAGTTTCTGCAATCGCGTGCATGCGAATTACCGCGTTACGAAGTGGTGGCGATTCAGGGGGAGCCGCATTGCCGGACCTTCTTCGTCGATTGCCAGGTAGCGCTGCTCAGTGACAAGACACATGGGCAGGGCGCCAGCCGGCGTATTGCTGAACAGGTAGCCGCCGCCTCGGCCTTGATCGCCTTGGGCGTGGAGAATGGCAATGAATGACGCAATCTCACCGGAAGAAAGCACCAGTCGCTGCGGTTATGTCGCGATTGTAGGTCGTCCTAATGTCGGCAAGTCGACGTTGCTCAACCACATCCTAGGCCAGAAGCTGGCCATCACATCGCGCAAGCCGCAGACGACCCGCCACAATATGCTCGGTATCAAAACCGAAGGCGCCATCCAGGCCGTTTATGTCGATACCCCTGGCCTGCATAGCAACGGCGAGACCGCGCTCAACCGCTATATGAACCGTACTGCTTCGTCGGCCTTGAAAGACGTCGACGTGGTGGTGTTCGTGGTTGATCGTACACGCTGGACCGACGAGGACCAGCTGGTGCTCGATCGTGTGAAGTATGTAGAGGGCCCGCTTATCATTGCGGTCAACAAGACCGACCGCGTCGAGGACAAGGCCGAATTGTTGCCGCATTTCGAGTGGCTGGCGCAGCAGTTACCTAATGCGGAGATCGTGCCTATTTCCGCTCAGCATGGACAGAACCTCGAGGTGCTCGAGAAGCTGGTGGCCGGTTATCTGCCCGAAGGCGAGCACTTCTTCCCTGAAGATCAGATCACCGATCGCAGCAGCCGTTTCCTGGCGGCCGAATTGGTGCGTGAGAAAATCATGCGTCAGCTGGGGGCCGAAGTGCCCTACCAGATCACCGTCGAGATCGAAGACTTCAAGCAGCAAGGTCGTGTTCTGCACATCCATGCGCTGATTCTCGTCGAGCGTGACGGGCAAAAGAAAATCATCATTGGTGACAAGGGCGAGCGCATCAAGCGTATCGGCCAGGAAGCCCGCAAGGACATGGAAGTGCTGTTCGACTCCAAAGTCATGCTGAACCTCTGGGTGAAGGTCAAAAGTGGCTGGTCCGATGATGAGCGCGCCTTGCACTCGCTGGGGTATAGCTGAAGACAGCCGCTGGGTGTGCGAAGTAGGAAAGGCTGATCTCTTGGAGAGTCCACGAACAGGGTGCCAGCCTCCGGTCAGGCTCCTATGACCGCCCAGCCTGCGTTTGTTCTGCACAGCCGCCCTTATCGGGAAAGCAGCGCGCTGGTGGACTTCTTTACGCCGCAAGGGCGCCTGCGGGCGGTTTTGCGGGGCGCGCGCGGCAAGGCCGGAACCTTGGCTCGGCCGTTTGTGCCGCTCGAGGTCGAATTTCGCGGCCGCGGTGACCTGAAGAGCGTGGCCCGGCTGGAGAGTGGCGGTATCGCCTATTGGCTTGACGGTAATGCGCTGTTCAGCGGCATGTATCTCAACGAGCTGCTGATTCGCCTCCTGCCTGCAGAAGATGCGCACCCGACGATGTACGATCACTATGCCGCAACGTTGCCGGCGTTGGCCGCCAAGCGCCCACTGGAGCCGATCCTGCGCTCGTTCGAATGGCGCTTATTGGGCGAGCTGGGCTATGGTTTCTCGCTCGATGAGGACGTATCGGGCCAGCCCATCGCCAGCGATGGTCTTTATCGGCTTTTACCAGACACCGGGCTGGAGCCCGTTGGCCATTTCCAGCCGGGGCTTTTCAACGGCGCGGAGTTGCTTGCCATGGCTCAGGCCAATTGGGATGTTCCCGGCGCGTTGGCAGCGGCCAAGCGCCTGATGCGTCAGGCGCTGGCACCACATCTAGGCGGCCGACCGTTGGTCAGTCGAGAGCTTTTCATGAACATGAAGGAGACCCCGCGTGACTGAAGCCAATCGTATTCTGCTGGGCGTCAATGTCGATCACGTCGCCACGCTGCGCCAAGCGCGAGGTACTCGCTATCCGGATCCGGTCAAGGCCGCGTTAGATGCCGAAGAGGCCGGAGCCGACGGCATTACCGTGCACCTGCGCGAGGACCGGCGACATATTCAGGAGCGGGATGTCCTGATGATGAAGGACGCGCTGCAGACGCGAATGAATTTCGAGATGGGAGTGACGGAGGCGATGCTGGCCTTTGCCGAGAAACTGCGCCCGGAGCATGTGTGTCTGGTTCCGGAAACGCGTCAGGAACTCACCACCGAAGGCGGCCTCGATGTCGCAGGGCAGGAGTCGCGCATCCGCGATGCGATCGATCGCCTGGCCGCTTGCGGCGCTGAAGTATCGCTCTTCATCGACGCCGATCCGCGGCAGATCGAAGCGGCCGCCCGCATCGGCGCGCCCGCCATCGAATTGCATACCGGCCGCTATGCGGACGCCCACATATTGGCCGAGCGGGCTCGTGAGCTGGATCGGATACGGGACGGTGTTGAGTTGGGGCTCAGCCACAGCTTGATCGTCAATGCTGGTCATGGACTGCACTACCACAACGCCGAAGCCATCGCTGCCATCCGAGGGGTCAACGAGCTGAACATAGGCCACGCGATCGTGGCCCACGCCCTTTTCGTCGGCTTCAAACAGGCGGTCAAGGAAATGAAGCATCTCATTATCACCGCTGCGGCGAGGGGGTGAGTCGCGAGGCACCCTGTTTTCGCGGCTCGCCTTCGATGATCTTAGCGCCGAAAGATATTCACCAGAATCGTAAGCACAACGCTCAAGACGATCATTGAGGTGATCGGGATGAAAGTCCGGCTGCGCTCCGACTCGATGCGGATATCACCTGGCAGCTTGCCGAACCAGTTCAACAGCCCCGGTGCGTAATGCAGCGCGACACCCAGCAACAGCAGCAGAGCGCCTGTAATCATCAGCCATTTAGCCATGCTGCCTCCCCAGGTTCCGGTTGCGTAGCCGCGTGAAGTTACCGCGTTCGGCGACGCAGAGGAACGTGCGAAGTACATCAAAGGTACGCGTACAGCGACTGAAAGGTTCGGGAGGCCGTGCTTGTTGTTGGAACGCTTGTTTCGCTGTGAGCGAGGCGCAATGACCCTTAGGGCTTTTGCGCGATTAGCACGGCCCGCATTGGCGCGGGTAGCCCTTCGAGGGTTTTGCTGTGATCCTGCGGGTCGAGGAAATCCGGCAACGACTGATAGCGCATCCAATCCGTGCTGCGCTGTTCCTGGACGCTCGTCACGCTGACGTCGACGCAACGCACATTGATGAACCCGGCGCGGCGCAGCCAGCATTCCAGGGCCGCTACTGAGGGGAGGAACCAGACGTTGCGCATCTGGGCATAACGATCTTCGGGGACCAGTGCGGTGTGTTCATTGCCTTCGACCACCAGGGTTTCGAGCACCAGTTCGCCCCCCTTGAGCAGGCAATCTTTCAGGTCGAGGAGATGGTCGACAGGGGAGCGCCGGTGATAGAGCACGCCCATGGAGAATACCGTGTCGAAGCCTTCGAGCTTGGCTGGCAGCTCCTCTAGCGCCATCGGCAAATGCCAGGCCGGCAGCTCATCGAGGTAGCGCTTCATCGCGTGGAACTGGCAGAAGAACAGCCAGTTCGGGTCGATACCCACCACCGAGTCGGCGCCGGCGCCGAGCATGCGCCACATGTAATAGCCGTTGCCGCAGCCGACGTCCAGGATGCGCTTGCCGGCGAGATCGAGATGCGGCGACACGCGATCCCATTTCCAGTCCGAACGCCATTCGGTGTCGACGTGCACGCCAAATACGTCGAATGGGCCCTTGCGCCAGGGCGACAGACCGAACAATGCATCCCGGGTGACGGCGCGGGTAGCATCATCACATTTGGCTTCCAGGCGGAAGGTATCGCGCAGCTCGACGGCGCTGGGCTGAATGTCGGGCAGCGCATCGACTGCGCGGCGCCAGCGCGGCAGGTCACCGTGACCGATGGCGAGCTTGGCGTCGAGCTGCTGTTGCAGTCCATTGGCCCATGCGGCAAGGGGGGTGCCGGCCAGGCGCCAGGCGAGAGGAGTCAGGTCGAGATTCATGGAAGGGCGATCAACGAGGCGAAATTCAGGCACTGAAACCAGAGCACTACTTTTGAAAAGCCGGCATCCAGCAAGCGCTGGCGGTGGGTTTCCAGACTGTCTGGCTTCATGACGTTCTCGATAGCGCTGCGCTTTTGCGCTATTTCCAGCTCGCTGTAACCGTTGGCGCGCTTGAAGGCTATGTGCAGGTCGGTGAGCAACTCATGTTCCTGCTCGTCTTCGAAGCGCAGTTTCTCCGACAGGATCAGCGCGCCGCCGGGAACCAGCGCTTGGCGAATGTTATGCAGCAGCACTGGCCGTTGTTCTCGGGGTATGAACTGCAGTGTGAAGTTGAGTGCCACCAGTGAGGCTGGTTGGTACTGCAGGGAAAGAACGTCCGCTTCGATCACTTCGACCGACAGCAGCTCCTGGAACATGGAGTCCTGCCCGTGAAGGTACTCGCGGCAACGTTCGACCATCGCCGTAGAGTTGTCCACGGCAATCACCTGGCAATTGTCGGTCCGCACGTGACGGCGGAGCGCCTGTGTCACCGCGCCCAGTGAGCAGCCCAGATCGTACAGATACGTGTTGGGCTGGGCGAACTGCGCCGCCAGCACGCCGATGTTCTCGACGATAGTAGGGTAGCCCGGTACCGAGCGTTTGATCATGTCGGGAAATACCCGCACCACGTCTTCGTTAAATACGAAATCCTGGGGCTGGGCGAGCGGCTTGGCGAACAGGCGGTCTGGGTCGTGGCTCACGGCGGCGTCTGGGGCAAAAAAACAGGGGCGGAATTGTAGCGGAAAGCCTGTGGCGCCGCCCTACCGGTGAGGTTGCCGTTTATCGCACTTCGATGCGGCAGTCGAACAGACCTGCCGGCTCGGCGTCCGCCTCCCATGGGCGCTGGTAGCTGAGCAACAGCTGGCCCTGGCCCGGTTCCCCGGCCTCGAAGCGCCAGGTAGAGATGCCGTCGCCGCCGACCAGGCCGCTATCGAGCGTACTAAAGACCTCCGGCCCCAGACTCTTGAGCTGGGCAGTCGCAGCCTGTTGCAGGCTCCAGCGATAGCCGGTGGCCGGGTTGCTGGGAAGGCTGACGATCAGCAATTGCCCGGTGCGCAGTGAAAGCGGGCACTGGCGGTCGTCATTGACCGATACACTATTTGACGGTGTGCTCGCACAGGCGCTCAGCATCAGCAGGGAAAACGGCAGCAGGCAACGGGGTAAGGCGAAAGGCATGGTCGTCAGCACGGGTTGAATACGAGTGCCAAGGATAGCGGGCATTGCGGTTAAGGCCCAGGCATTCGGCTAGCCCCGGGTACCGGGGGCGTTTGCTGATTCTGCCCTGCGGACCGCTTCCCGGGCGGAGCCTGGGAAGGATCACGTGAGCGCAGCCGGCCACGCCGGATCGGTCCTCGTCAGAACAGCACCTTGATGACATCGTTGAAGTGTTTGGCGAAGTGCACAGTGAGGCCTTCTTTTAGGAAATCAGGCAGTTCCTGAAAGTCGCCGCGATTCGAGTCGGGGATGATCAACTCGTACAGCTTCAGACGTCGTGCGGCAATCACCTTCTCGCGCAGGCCGCCAATAGCCAGCACGTGGCCCGTGAGGGTCAGTTCGCCTGTCATTGCCACGCCCTTTTTCGGCGCCTGGTTGCGGGCCAGGGAGAGCAGGGCGCTGGCCATGCTGATGCCTGCGCTGGGGCCATCCTTGGGCGTCGCGCCCTCGGGCACATGCATATGTACGAAGGCCTGGTCGAAGAAGGTCGGGTCGCCCTTGAACTCCTTCAGGTGCGCGTTCACGTAGCTGTAGGCGATCTCGGCAGATTCCTTCATCACGTCGCCCACCTTGCCGGTGAGCTTGAAGCCGCGGTTGAGGGTATGGATCCGTGTCGCCTCGATCGGTAGTGTCGCGCCGCCCATGCTGTTCCACGCCAGGCCAGTAACAACGCCGATCCCGCTGATCAGCGGTTCGGGGTGCCAGAATGGCAGGCCCAGGTAGCTTTCGATGCTCTTAGAGCCGATCTTGATGATGCTCTCCGGCTCGTCGAGCAACTTCACCACAGCCTTGCGCACCAGCTTGCCGAGCTGCTTGTCGAGCTGGCGCACTCCGGCTTCACGGGCATAGCCCTCGATCACTGTGCGTAGCGCCCCGTCAGTGATGGTCAGGCGGTTCCTCGGTACACCGGCTCGCTGCAATTGGCGAGGCCATAGGTGGCGCTTGGCGATCTGCAGTTTTTCCTCGGTGATGTACCCGGAAAGTCGCACGATTTCCATGCGGTCCAGCAGCGGGTCGGGGACCGAATAGAGCGTATTGGCGGTGCAGATGAACAGCACCTTGGACAGGTCGATGCGCAAATCGAGATAGTGATCGAGGAAGCCGAAATTCTGTTCCGGATCTAGAGCCTCCAGTAGCGCTGAAGCAGGGTCACCCTGATAGCTGTTACCGAGCTTGTCCACTTCATCAAGCATGATCACCGGGTTCATCACTTCGACTTCCTTCAGGGCCTGCACCAGCTTGCCAGGCAGGGCACCGATGTAGGTGCGTCGATGGCCCTTGATCTCAGCCTCATCGCGCATGCCGCCTACGCTGAAGCGGTAAAAAGGTCGTCCCAGCGACTCGGCGATGGATTTACCGATGCTGGTCTTGCCGACGCCCGGCGGCCCCACGAGTAACACGATGGAACCCGAAATTTCGCCTCTGAAGGCGCCGACGGCGAGAAATTCGATTATGCGAGTCTTGATGTCATCGAGTCCGGCGTGATGCTTGTTGAGTACCGCGCGCGCATGCGCCAGATCGAGCTTGTCCTCGCCGTATACCCCCCAGGGCATAGAGGTAGCCCAATCCAGGTAATTACGGGTAACGGCATATTCGGGCGATCCGGTTTCCAGCACCGACAGTTTGGTCAGCTCGTCGTCGATGCGCTTCTGCACCGCTTGTGACACCACTTTGCCCTGAAGGCGCGAACGGAATTCGTCTGCGTCTGCGCTACGATCGTCCTTGGTGATGCCCAGCTCCTGCTGGATCATCTTCAACTGTTCCTTGAGGAAGAACTCACGCTGGCGCTCGCCGATCTTGCGGTTGACCTCGACGGTCAGCTCTTTCTGCAGCTTGGCGACCTCGACTTCTTTGCGCAGCAGCAGCAGCACTTTCTCCATGCGCTTGAGCACCGGGATGGTGTCGAGCACTTCCTGTAGCTCATTGCCGGGCGCGGTGGTTAGCGCCGCGGCAAAATCGGTCAATGGCGACGGATCGTTGGGGCTGAATCGGTTGAGGTAATTCTTCAGCTCCTCGCTGTACAGAGGGTTCAGCGGCAACAGTTCCTTGATGGCGTTGATCAGCGCCATACCATAGGCCTTGACCTCGTCACGCGGATCGTCATCGCTTTGCGGATAATCAACCTCCACCAGATACGGCGGTTTGCGGCGCAGCCAGCCCCGGATGCGCACGCGCGCTATGCCCTGCGCCACGAACTGCAGTTTCCCGTTTTCCCGGGTGGTGCGATGCACACGCACCATGGTGCCGTGCTCGGGCAGGGAGTCCGGGTCGAAGCTGGCCGCATCCTGGGCCGGTGTGTCTATGAAGAACAGCGCCAGTCGCTGGTGCGGCGTGTTGCCGACAAGCTCCAACGTTTGTGCCCAAGGTTGTTCATTGACGATGACCGGCAGGACCTGCGCCGGAAAGAAAGGCCGGTTGTGGATCGGGATGATGTAGAGCTTGTCCGGCAGGTTCTGGTCCGGCAGCACGAGCCCGGTGGAAGAGGTGTGTGGCTCGAAGGGGCGATTGTTCTCGTCGTTCATGCGGCACCCAATATCAATACATGACCCTAAGATTGGTCTCGCGCGACTGATTTCAATGCATTAGCCGCATCAGTTTTGCGCTTAAGGCCACTGTGGTCCGGCGGGATTGAATGGAGCTTCCGCTTATGGCACCGGGTAAGCGAGGCGACGGCACGCCCTGGCGTGTGACTTCTCTCGCTTGGCAGGTTTCGCTGCTCGGCTCGAATTGCACGGGGTTTTCAATCATCGGCGATCAACAGTGACCGGTCGTCTACAGCTCCCGCAGCGATCAGGTGCTCGGCTTCATCTGCCGCGACATGTACGGTGGCACCGTCGATATGCAGCATATCCATGCGCACCTGGGGGTCGGTGGTGATTCGTACATCCATGATCGCGCTGCGATGGGTGGTGTCGCCGATGGCGATGGAGCAGGTGCCGGTCGTGGTGTCGATCTGAACGGTCATCAAAGGCCTCCTGGGATAAACAGGGCAGTGTTATTGCCTGTGTCGTTTCTGTTCCGACCACAGAAGCTGGCCAAGGGTCGTGCCGGCAAAGAAAAACAACCACCAGCGGCGCGCCTTGGCACCATCGACTCGCTGACACCCTGATAGGCATTCACCCTTGGGGCGCATGGGCATATGTGCCAGCGGCACGCTATCCTTGTCTTCCTAGCGCTACCGCCGTCCGTGATACTTGAACGCAAGTCAGGTGAGTGGCGGAGGAGGGGCCGGCCGGAACCATGAGGAAAAAAGAACGATGCAGATGAGCACCCCGACCTTGATCACTTTCGTGGTCTACATCCTGGCGATGATTCTCATCGGTTTCATCGCCTACCGCGCCACCAAGAATTTTGATGACTACATTCTCGGTGGCCGCAGCCTCGGCAGCGTCGTCACCGCCTTGTCCGCCGGCGCCTCGGATATGAGTGGCTGGCTGCTGATGGGCTTGCCTGGTGCTGTTTTCGTCGCAGGGCTTTCTGAGAGCTGGATCGCCATTGGCCTGATCATCGGCGCCTGGCTCAACTGGCTGTTCGTCGCAGGGCGCTTGCGTGTTCATACCGAGCACAACAACAACGCGTTGACTCTGCCGGACTATTTCTCCCATCGCTTCGAAGACAACAGCCGCTTGCTGCGTATCTTTTCGGCCTTGGTGATCCTGGTGTTCTTCACCATCTATTGCGCCTCGGGCGTGGTGGCCGGTGCGCGGTTGTTCGAGTCTACGTTCGGCATGGAGTACGGTACGGCGCTATGGGTTGGCGCTGCAGCAACCATCCTATATGTCTTCGTCGGCGGTTTCTTGGCAGTCAGCTGGACCGACACTGTCCAGGCAACGCTGATGATCTTCGCGCTGCTACTCACGCCGCTGTTCGTGATCTTCGCACTCGGCGATATGGGCGCTGCAATGGACACCATAGCCGCGCAGGATCCCTCGAACTTCGACATGTTCAAGGGGCTTTCCTTCATCGCGATCATCTCGCTGTTAGGCTGGGGTCTGGGTTATTTCGGTCAGCCGCATATCTTGGTGCGCTTCATGGCTGCCGACTCGGTGAAGAGCATTCCCAACGCGCGTCGGATCGGCATGGCATGGATGATCCTCTGCCTGGGCGGCGCCGTGGCAGTCGGCTTCTTCGGTATCGCCTATTTTGCCGACCATCCGGAACTGGCCGGGCCGGTCCGCCAGAACGGCGAGCGGGTCTTTCTGGAACTGGTGAAAATCCTCTTCAACCCCTGGGTTGCCGGCATCATCCTTTCCGGCGTGTTGGCTGCGGTAATGAGTACGCTCAGTGCGCAACTGCTGGTCAGTTCCAGCGCTTTGACACAGGACTTCTACAAAGCATTCCTGCGCAAAGGTGCTTCCCAGCGGGAGCTGGTCTGGGTTGGCCGTGGCATGGTGCTGCTGATTGCGTTGATCGCCATCGCGATTGCCTCCAATCCCGAAAGCAAGGTGCTTGGCTTGGTGGCTTACGCCTGGGCCGGCTTTGGGGCCGCCTTCGGTCCGGTCGTGCTGATCTCGCTACTGTGGAAACGCATGACCCGCAACGGCGCTCTGGTTGGCATGTTGGTTGGCGCAATCACCGTGGTGGTCTGGAAGGAGTTCGTCGGCCTGGGCCTTTACGAGATCATCCCCGGCTTTATCCTTGCCAGCATTGCGATCTACGTGGTGAGCCTGATGGGCAGGGAGCCGAACGCAAGCATCCAGCAGCGCTTCGAGGCAGCGGACAACGAATATCAGGCCGGTTAAGCGAACGGAGGGTGCCGTCCCGGTTCAGACGGTGCTTTCGGTTGCAGGCGCGCCACGCTCCGGTAGCAGCCGTTTATAGTCAGGATTGATCACAAGGAAAAACCGGATGTTCATTTGGCTAATGGTCGTCACCCTCGCTGTTTCGGCGGCGGTCTGCTTCTTCGCAACGCGATTCTTCGACAAGCCGATTGGCAGCATCCTGACGCGCATCGTCTCGAAGGAGCTTGCCTTCGCCTGGCACCGTTACATCACCTTCGCTATCTACGTCGTCGGTATTTCGGGGGCGGCCGCATCTGGGCGCTGGAAAGATACATTTCCCCCAATACTCCGGGCGAAGCCACCTTCGAACTGAACGCTGCCCGGTGGACCCTCGAGGTCTATCGCACCGTAGTTGAAACGCTGCAAGGCATCGCCTGGATGCTGTTGGTGTTCTTCATCTTTGCGCTCATCGCCTACGTGATAGTCCGGGGATTCGAGCTTAAACAGGACAAGCGGGCCGATTAGAAGCGCAGAGCCTCATTGCGGGGGCACACACCAGCAAAAGCCAGAAACGAAAAAGCCCTGTAAAAACAGGGCCTTAACGTTAGGTGTCTGGAGCGGGCGAAGGGAATCGAACCCTCGTCATGAGCTTGGGAAGCTCAGGTAATACCATTATACGACGCCCGCTCAGGGGTGCCTTTTTACCAGAAGGGCGGCTGGAGTTGAAGCGTCTTAGAGTTTTTCGAAAGGTTTATATCTGCGCGGCTTCTGCTGGCGTCAGGGCACGATAGTCGCCAGGTGGGAGTTCTGGATCGAGCGCTAACGGCCCCATGCATTCGCGATGCAGTCGGATAACCTTATTGTTGAAGTGGCCGAACATCCGTTTGACCTGGTGGTAGCGGCCTTCATGCAGCGTCAGCCGGGCTTGGCGAAGGCCGAGGAGTTGAAGCTCAGCGGGGCGGGTGGTGAGATTTTCGAAGCGGAAATAGATGCCTTGGGCAAAGTGCTCGACGCAGTCGGGGTGGATCGGTTCTTCTGTTTCCACCAGATAGGTTTTGCCCTGCAGGCTGTCAGGTTGTGTAAGACGGCGGGACCAGAGGCCGTCGTTGGTGATGATCAGCAGCCCGGTGGTGTTGAAGTCCAGGCGGCCTGCGATATGCAGCTCGGTTTTGTCCGGCTCGTCGAGAAGGTCGAGGACCGTCGTATGTTGTGGATCGGTGGTGGCGCTGACGCAGCCGACAGGCTTGTGCAGCATGAAGAAGCGCGCTGGCTTGCCTGCCTGCAATGTCTCGCCATCCAGTTCGACGCGATCGAAGATGCGTACCTCATGAGTGCCGTTGCGTACTACTTGTCCATTGATCAGGACCCGGCCAGACGCAAGCAGGGCGCGTGCCTGTTGACGGCTGTAATGCGGCAGGTTGGCGAGGAAGCGATCCAGGCGCATCAGCTTGTTTCAGGCATTTCGCCGCGTGCACAGCGGGGACAGAGGCAGGCTTTATCCCTGGCTGGCGCTGGAATTTCCTTCTGGATCTGTGGGGTGATATCGATTGCGAAGCACCAGCAAGATTGTTCGATCCTGGCCGGGTCGCATTGACCGCACTGGTTGGGCTGCCCGCAAAGGGGGCAGCGGCTGGGATCGAGGGGCTGGGTCATGACTGGTTGCTCGATTTGACGTCGCCCATTGCAATGCGTCCGCTGCGGCGTGGCTGCATTGCCGGGCAGACGATCACTTCACGCGCTGTCCAGGCTTGGCACCGCTGTCGGGACTCAGCAGGTAGATTTCTTCGCCGCCGGGGCCTGCAGCCAGCACCATGCCTTCGGAAATGCCGAACTTCATCTTGCGCGCCGCCAGGTTGGCCACGTACAGCGTCAGGCGACCTTCCAGCTTGCTCGGGTCCGGGTAGGCGCTTTTGATGCCGGAGAAGACATTGCGCTTGGCATCGCCGATATCCAGCGTCAGGCGCAGCAGCTTGTCAGCGCCTTCGACGAACTCGCACTTCTCGATCAGGGCGATGCGCAGATCCACCGCTGCAAACTGATCGAAGCTGATCTCTGCAGCCAGCGGGTCCTTGGTCAGTTCGCCGTTACCCGCAGCTTGAGTAGCGGTTTCGGTGGAGGCCAGATCTTCCTTGGAGGATTCAACCATGGCTTCGATCTTGGCCGGCTCGATACGGGTCAGCAGTGGGGTGAAGGCATTCAATTGATGGTTGGCCAGCAGAGCTTGATGATCATCCCAGCTCAGCGGCGAGACGTTCAGGAAGCGCTCCGCGTCGGCGGCGAGGTTTGGCAGCACCGGCTTGAGGAAGATCACCAACTGGCGGAACAGATTGATGCCGGTGGCGCAGATGGCCTGGACCTCGGCCTGCTTGCCTTCCTGCTTGTTCAGCGCCCAGGGGGCCTTATCGGCGATCCAGGCGTTGGCACGGTCGGCCAGACCCATGATCTCGCGCATGGCGCGGGCGAAGTCGCGGCTCTCGTAGGCTTCGGCTATCGATGGTGTGGCGGCGCGGAAGGCCTCGGTCAGCTCCGGCGCCGCGTTGTCCGCAACCATCAGGCCGGCGTTGCCCTTGTGGATGAAGCCTGCGCAACGGCTGGCGATGTTGACCACCTTGCCGACCAGGTCGGAATTGACCTTCTGCACGAAGTCCTCGAGGTTCAGGTCCAGGTCATCGACGCCGCGGCCGAGTTTGGCCGCGTAGTAGTAGCGCAGGTATTCGGGGTTGAGGTGGTCGAGGTAGGTCCGTGCCTTGATGAAGGTGCCGCGCGACTTGGACATCTTCTGCCCGTTCACAGTCAGGTAACCGTGCACGTTGACCGCAGTCGGCTTGCGAAAACCGGCCCCTTCAAGCATTGCCGGCCAGAACAGTGTATGGAAGTTGATGATGTCCTTGCCGATGAAGTGGTACAGCTCGGTGCTGGAATCCTTGTTCCAGAACGAGTCGAAGTTCAGTTCGGGGCGGCGGGCACAGAGGTTCTTGAAGCTGGCCATGTAGCCTATCGGTGCGTCCAGCCAGACATAGAAGTATTTGCCTGGCTCGTCGGGAATCTCGAAACCGAAGTAGGGCGCGTCGCGGGAGATGTCCCACTCGTGCAGGCCGCCATCGAGCCACTCGGCGATCTTGTTGGCCACCGAGTCCTGCAGCGTGCCGCTGCGGGTCCACTCCTTGAGCATGGCCTCGAAGTCGGGCAGCTTGAAGAAGAAATGCTTGGAGTCGCGCAGAACCGGAGTCGCACCCGAGATCGCTGAGCGCGGATCCTTCAGTTCGGTGGGCTCGTAGGTGGCGCCGCATTTTTCGCAGTTATCGCCGTACTGGTCCTCGGCCGCGCATTTCGGGCAGGTGCCCTTGATGAAGCGGTCGGCCAGGAACATGCCCTTTTCGGGGTCGAAATATTGGGTCACCGAGCGGGTGGCGATATGGCCGGCGTCGCGCAGCTTGCCGTAGACCAGTTCTGACAGCTCGCGATTTTCCTCGGAATGGGTCGAGTGGAAATTATCGAAATCGACCAGGAAGTCAGCGAAGTCTGCGCTGTGCTCCGCCTGGACATTGGCGATCAGCTGCTCGGGCGTGATGCCTTCCTTCTCCGCTCGCAGCATGATGGCCGAACCGTGGGCATCGTCGGCGCAGACGTAGATGCACTGGTTGCCGCGCAGCTTCTGGAAGCGTACCCACATGTCCGTCTGGATGTACTCGAGCATGTGGCCAAGGTGGATCGAACCGTTGGCGTAGGGCAGGGCGCTGGTAACGAGGATCTGACGAGCTTCGGACATGGGAATGGCTGCACCGGTAGAACGAGAAGTCCGCAACTATAAAGGAAGCGACTGCTTGCAGGCCACCGCTCGGGCGTCGGCGGTCAGGCTGTGAGGCCGGATTTCGCAAGCGCACGCGCCAGCGATGTTGCTACTGTTAATATGGCCGTCTGTTTTACTCGGTCTTTATTGTGGAGTTGTCATGTCCGTTACCCGTGAAGCTGTGGAAGCCAAACTGCGTCAGTACACCGATCCGCATTTGAATCAGGACCCGGTCAGTGCCGGATGCGTGCGCTCGATCGACGTGCAGGGCGATCGTGTCAGCGTGAAGCTCGAGCTTGGTTACGCCGCCGACCTTTTCCGCAGCGGCTGGGCACAGATGCTGGCGATGGCCATCGAACAACTCGACGGCGTGAGCCGTGCCGACGTTCAGGTCGATTGTGTAATCAAGCCGCACAAGGCGCAGGACCAGGTGCCGGCGCTGAGCAACGTGAAGAACATCATCGCCGTAGCGTCTGGCAAGGGCGGGGTGGGCAAATCCACCACGGCGGCCAACCTGGCGCTGGCGCTTGCCCGCGAAGGTGCGCGAGTCGGCGTGCTGGACGCCGATATATACGGGCCGAGCCAGGGCATCATGTTCGGGATCCCGGAAGGCACCAAACCGCAGATTCGCGAGCAGAAATGGTTCGTGCCGCTTGAGGCTCATGGCGTGCAGCTGATGTCTATGGCGTTTCTCGCCGATGACAAGACGCCGATGGTGTGGCGTGGCCCGATGGTGTCGGGCGCGTTGCTGCAGCTGATTACCCAGACGGCGTGGAGCGATCTCGACTATCTGGTGGTGGACATGCCGCCGGGTACCGGTGACATCCAGCTGACGCTGGCGCAGAAGGTGCCTGTGACCGGTTCGGTGATTGTGACCACACCGCAGGATTTGGCGCTGCTGGACGCCAAAAAAGGCGTCGAGATGTTCCGTAAGGTCAATATCCCGGTACTGGGCGTGGTCGAGAACATGGCCATTCACATATGCTCGAACTGCGGTCATGCCGAGCACCTGTTCGGAGAGGGGGGCGGTGAGAAGCTGGCTTCCGAGTACAACGTGGACCTGCTGGCTTCACTGCCGCTGTCCATGGCCATTCGCAGCCAGGCCGATGCGGGCAGGCCGACGGTAATTGCCGATCCGGAAAGCCAGATCGCCATGATCTATCAGGAAGTTGCCCGCACGGTCGGTGCGCGTATCTCGCAGAGCGGCCAGATCATCGCTCAGTCGATGCCGAATATCGTGGTGAGCGACGACTGACCAGCGGAGGGAGCGGTAGGGTGGATGACGCGAAGCTTATCCACCATTCCTCGTCAGTGCTCAATGCAGCCGCAAAGCCACGATGGAGGCCCTTGCGGTTTCTTCCACCGAATCGCAGGCATAAAAAAGCCCCGCCGAAGCGGGGCTTTTTCAGAGAAGACTCAGGTTAGATAACCTGAACTTCCTCAGCTTGCATGCCTTTCTGGCCGCGGGTAGCGACGAAGGAGACTTGCTGGCCTTCTTTCAGGCTCTTGAAGCCGTCACCTTGAATGGCACGGAAGTGAACGAAGAGGTCGTCACCGGATTGCGGAGTGATGAAGCCGAAGCCTTTTTCATCGTTGAACCACTTAACGGTACCGGTTTGGCGATTAGACATTTGATGTCTCCTTGAACAATGTAGATTTGATTTGAACGGGCAACTACCCCGAACGGTGACTGTGTGCAAGGAGTTAAAGGAGTCGTATCAATGATCGGATCGAAATCTAAACATGTAGCGATTCACGGTGACACATGCAGCAGCAGCCAATGAAAGATACCCTATTTGGGCCGCAATGCGAGCTTTATTTTCAGATTCCTGCAAATGCGCCCTGCTCCCGACGTACGGTCTCGCTTGCCAGCCTTTGATCAGCTGTCGCGGGCTCGGTAAGATGCACGCCTAATTTCAAACCACACAACCAGATCAGGACGCCGCCATGAGCATCAAATCGGACAAGTGGATTCGTCGCATGGCCCAAGAGCACGGGATGATCGAGCCCTTCGTCGAGCGCCAGGTGCGCACCGAAGGTAGTGAGCGCCTGATTTCCTACGGTGTTTCGAGCTACGGCTACGACGTGCGTTGTGCCGACGAATTCAAGGTGTTCACCAACATCAATTCGGCGACGGTCGACCCGAAGAATTTCGACGAGAAGAGCTTCGTTGATGTAAAGAGCGACGTTTGCATCATTCCGCCGAACTCCTTCGCCCTGGCGCGCACGGTCGAGTACTTCCGCATTCCACGCAACGTGCTGACTATCTGCCTGGGCAAGAGCACCTACGCCCGCTGCGGCATCATCGTCAACGTCACGCCGCTGGAGCCGGAGTGGGAAGGGCATGTGACACTGGAGTTCTCGAACACCACTACCTTGCCGGCCAAGATCTACGCCAACGAGGGTGTGGCGCAGATGTTGTTCCTTGAGTCCGACGAGGAATGCGAAGTGTCATATCGCGATCGCGGCGGGAAGTATCAGGGCCAACGTGGCGTGACACTGCCCAAGGCCTGAAAAAAGATAAAAAGCGCCGGTACAGAGCGAGAGAGCTTCGTTCGGTACCGGCGCTTTTTGTGGGCCTTAGCCGCCGAGGTAGGCGTCGCGTACCCGCGGGTCGCTCAACAGCTCTGCACCGCTTCCCTGCATAACGATGTGACCGTTCTCTAGGACGTAGCCGCGGTCGGCGAGTTTGAGTGCCTGGTTGGCGTTCTGCTCGACCAGAAACACGGTCACGCCATCTTCACGCAGTTGTTCGATGATTTCGAATATCTGTTGAATGATGATTGGCGCCAGGCCCAGTGACGGTTCGTCCAGTAGGAGGAGTTTGGGCTTGCTCATCAGCGCACGAGCGATGGCGAGCATCTGCTGTTCGCCGCCGGACATGGTGCCGCCGCGCTGCTGGTAACGCTCTTTCAGGCGCGGGAACAGCTCCAACACTTTATCGAGCTGCTCTTGGAAGTCCGCCTTGCCGATAAAGAAGCCCCCCATCGAAAGGTTCTCCTCGACGGTCAGCCGGGCGAAGATCCGCCGTCCTTCAGGCACGACGGCAATCGCCTTGCGCATGATGTCGCAGGTCTGTAACCCGACCAGTTCCTCACCCTGAAAGCGAATACTGCCAGAGGCGGCCCGTGGGGAGCCGCAGAGCGTCATCAATAAGGTGGATTTGCCCGCGCCGTTGGCGCCGATAAGCGTGACGATTTCGCCTTGGTGGACTGTTACATCGACGTTGTGCAGCGCCTGGATTTTGCCGTAAAAGGTCGAGACGTTTTCGAAAGTCAGCATGCTCACGCCTCCCCTAGATAGGCTTTGATCACGTCCGGATTGTTGCGGATCTGCTCCGGAGAGCCATCGGCCAGGGGGGTGCCCTGGTTGATCACGTAGATGTGGTCGGAAATGCTCATCACCAGTTTCATGTCGTGTTCGATCAGTAGCACCGTGACGTCATGTTCGTCACGCAGCATGGCAATCAATGCCTTGAGATCTTCGGTTTCCCGGGGGTTGAGACCGGCGGCGGGTTCGTCGAGCATCAAGATGCGCGGGCGCGTCATCATGCAGCGAGCGATTTCCAGGCGCCGTTGTTGGCCATAGGCAAGCGTGCCGGCCGGGCGGTTGGCCACCTCGACGAGGTCGACCTGCTCCAGCCAGTGCGCCGCAAAATCCATCGCCTCGCGCTCGCTTTTGCGAAAGGCCGGCGTCTTCAGCAAGCCGGCGATAAAGCTGGTGTTCAGATGTCGGTGCTGAGCGACCAGCAGGTTCTCCACGGCAGTCATGTCCTTGAACAGGCGAACGTTCTGGAAGGTTCGAACTACGCCTTTACGAGCGATCTTGTGCCCCGGCAGCGCCTGGATCGCCTCGCCGTCCAGAAGAATCTCGCCGGCGGTCGGTTGATAGAAGCCGGTAAGGCAGTTGAATACCGTGGTCTTGCCGGCACCATTAGGGCCGATCATCGAGACCACCTGCTTTTCATCCACGCGCAGCGCTACTTCGTTTACGGCCAGCAGGCCGCCGAAACGCATAGTCAGGCCGCGTACTTCAAGAATCGGGCGGCTCATCGTTTCAGCTCCAGGTGCGGGCGTTGCATGGGCAGCAGGCCTTGCGGGCGCCAGATCATCATCAGCACCATCAGGGCGCCGAACATCAGCATGCGGTACTCGCTGAACTCACGCATCAGCTCTGGCAACAGGATCATTACGATGGCCGCGAGGATTACTCCTAGCTGCGATCCCATGCCGCCGAGGACGACGATGGCGAGGATGATGGCCGATTCGATGAAGGTGAAGGACTCCGGCGAAACCAATCCTTGGCGTGCGGCGAAGAAGCTGCCGGCGAAACCGGCGAAGGTCGCGCCGATGGTGAAGGCCGACAGCTTGATCACCGTGGGGTTCATGCCCAGTGCCCGGCAGGCAATTTCGTCTTCGCGCAAGGCTTCCCATGCGCGGCCGATGGGCATGCGCAACAGGCGGTTGATCACGAACAGAGTGAGCAGGACCAGCAGCAGGGCGATCAGGTAAAGGAAGATCACCTTGTTGATCGAGGCGTATTCGACGCCGAAGAACTCGTGAAAGGTCTGCATGCCCTCGGCCGCGCGGCGGTCGAAGGTCAGGCCGAACAGCGTCGGTTTGTCGATGCCGCTGATGCCGTTGGGGCCGCCGGTCAGCTCGGTCATGTTGCGCAGCAGCAAACGGATGATCTCACCGAAGCCTAGCGTCACGATGGCCAGGTAGTCGCCCCGCAAACGCAACACGGGGAAGCCCAGCAGGAAACCGAACAGCGCAGCCATCGCGCCAGCGATTGGCAGGGCGGTCCAGAAGCCGAAGCCGTAATAATGCGACAGCAGGGCATAGGTATAGGCGCCTACGGCATAGAAGCCGACGTAGCCGAGATCGAGCAGGCCGGCCAGACCGACAACGATGTTCAGGCCGAGGCCGAGCATCACGTAGATGAGGATCAGCGTGGCAATGTCCACCGCGCCGCGCGAGCCGTAGAACGGCCAGATCAGCGCCACCAGCACCAGGGCGATGATGATGTAGCGCTGGGTCGAGGGCAGGGTGAAGAAACTGCCGGCTCCGGCGGGTACTGTCGGCAGGCTGGGGCTGGCAGCCCAGCCCGCTGCCAGGCGGGTGCGGAACAGCTGCCAGAAGAACATTGCGACGGCGCAGGCGGCGATGACCCAGAAGGTCAGCGCATCGCCGAGATGCACTTCGACCTTGATACCGACAGTGGTGAGCTTCAGGCCAAAAACGGGCACCGAGACGGCAATGACCAGCAGGGCGCTGAAGAAGGCTGTGCGTAGATTGCGAGTCATACCTTTTCCACCTCCGGGCGTCCGAGGATGCCGGTGGGGCGGAACAGCAGGACCAGAATCAGTAGTGAGAAGGCCACGACGTCCTTGTACTGGTCACCAAAAATGTCTGCGCCAAAGGTTTCAGCCACCCCCAGCACCAGACCCCCGAGCATGGCGCCAGGAATGCTGCCAATGCCGCCCAGAACCGCGGCGGTAAAGGCCTTGATGCCAGCGAGGAAGCCGACGTGCGGGTTGATCACACCGTACTGCATGCTGATCAGCACGGCGGCAACGGCAGCCAGGGCTGCGCCGATGACGAAGGTCAGGGCGATGATGCTGTTGGTGTTGATGCCAAGCAGATTGGCCATCTTCAAGTCTTCGGCACAGGCGCGACAGGCGCGTCCGAGGCGTGACCGTTTGATGAAAAAGGTCAGGCCGAGCATTGTCACGATGGTGACGGCGAAGATCAGGAGCTGCATGTAGGACACGACCACACCGTTCATGGTGCTTTCGCCAATCAGCAGATTGCCCGGCATCAGGTTGGGAATGGCCTTGTCCTTGGAATCCTGCGCCAGCAGCACGACGTTCTGCAGGAAGATCGACATGCCGATTGCCGAGATCAGAGGGATCAGGCGGTTGCTCCCACGCAGTGGGCGATAAGCCACCCGTTCGATGCTGTAACCGTATGCGCTGGTCACGATCATTGCAGCCGCAAAGGCCGCGATCATCAGAATCGGCAATGCGTCCAGACCCAGCATCGACAGGCCGACGATCGCAACGAAGGCGACATATGAGCCGATCATGTACACCTCGCCGTGGGCGAAGTTGATCATGCCGATGATGCCGTAAACCATCGTGTAACCGATGGCGATCAAGGCGTAGGTGCTGCCAACGGTGAGGCCGTTGATCAGCTGTTGAAAATAATGGTAGAGCTCAGGCATCACATCTCTCCTGAACACCAGCATCCAGCGCCCGGCCGCCAGGCGGACCTGCTTCGAACATCCTGCATGGAGAATGCAGTGCCAAGGGCTGCGTGCGGATCGCGCACAAACCAGGTTCGAGGCGGGCCAGCTGTGCAGGCCACTCGCTTGGTTGAAGGTGTTGCTGGGGTACCCATTGCTTGTGGCCGGGTTGGCCCCGATCAGCTAAAACAAAGCCCACAGACGCTGTCGTGGGCTTTGATCGTGGATGGTCAGGTTATTTGGCTTCGGTCTTAGTGCCGTCCTGGTGCCATTCATAAACCACGAAGTTGAAGTCTTGCAGGTCACCCTTCTCGTCGAATGCCAGCTCGCCGGTAGGCGTGTCGAAGGTATTGCTGCGCAGGGCTTCGGCGACCTTTTCGGTATCGGCGCTGCCGGCCTTTTCGATGCCTTCGGCAATTACCTGCACGGCAGCGTAGGCCGGGAATACGAACGGGCCGCTCGGGTCCTGCTTCTTGGCCTTGAAGGCATCGACCAGCGCCTGGTTGCGCGGGTCCTGATCGAAGGATTTCGGCAGGGTGACATACATGCCTTCGGAGGCTGCGCCAGCGATCGCCGAGATTTCGGTATTACCGACACCTTCCGGACCCATGAAGCGCGCGTTGAGGCCCTTTTCCTTCGACTGACGGAGCAGCAGGCCCAGTTCCGGGTGGTAGCCGCCGTAGTAAACGAAGTCGACATTCGCACGCTTGAGGTTGGCGATCAGTGAAGAGAAGTCCTTGTCACCAGCGTTGATGCCTTCAAAGAGGACGACGTTCACGCCCTTGTCTTCCAGCGTCTGCTTGACTGCCGTGGCGATGCCTTCTCCGTACTGCTGCTTGTCGTGAATGACAGCAACGGCGTTCGGCTTTACGTTGTCGGCAATGAAATTGCCGGCAGTCGGGCCTTGCAGGCTATCCAGGCCGATGGTGCGGAAGATCATCTCGTACCCGCGGGAGGTGATGTCGGGGCTGGTGGACGCCGCGGTGATCATCAGGATGCCTTCGTCTTCGTAGATGTCAGAAGCCGGCTGGGTCGAGCTGGAGCACAGGTGGCCAACGACGAAATCGATGCCGTCATTGACGATCTTGTTGGCTACGGCAACGGCTTGCTTGGGGTCACAAGCATCGTCGTAAACCACGCCTTGAAGTTGCTGACCATTCACCCCGCCGGCCTTGTTGATCTGCTCGATTGCCATCTGCGCGCCGGTGAACTGCATATCGCCATATTGTGCGACCGGGCCAGTGACCGGGCCGGCCAGGGCGATGCGGATGTTATCGGCTGCTAACGTGTAGCTGGCCGCTCCAGTCAGAGCAATGGCCAGAAACAGTTTGGAAAGACGCTGGTTGGTCTTCATATGCGCTCCGTTGACTCATTATTGTTTGATTCTGCTGATGCAGACTCGTTAAGGGGGCGAACATCCTTAAACGATGCGGCAACTGTACTGGCACAGTGTAGAAGCGTCATCGCCTATTTGCACAGTCGGCTTCGATTCGTTTGATGTGAACCGTGCGGCCGCTATCATGCGGCTTTCGACTTGAGTAAGCCCCCATGACCGAAGAAACAGGCACTCTCTATGCCAAGTTGCTAGGCGAAACCGCCGCCATCACATGGCAGGAACTTCAACCCATTTTTGCGCGTGGCGCTCTGCTGCGTGTGGCCGACGATTGCGACCTGATCGAAGCCGCGTTGGCCGTGGCCCAGGATGATCACGCCAAGGTGGCGCAATGGATGGGAAATGGTCAGCTTGGCAGGCTAGAAGTCGAACAGGCGCAAGACTGGCTGGCGCGAGATCCGGAGCTTTGGGCCGTGGTGGTTGCGCCTTGGGTGCTGGTGCAGGAGCGGGCAACAGGCCCGAGTCTGCACTGATTCAGGGCGTGCTTCAGGCTCGTACCCAGCGCTGACGCGCCCAACTGCTCAGCATGTCCACTGCCAGCACCATCAGTAGCATCGCCAGAATTACTGTCGAGGCCTGGGCTTCCTGGAACAGGCTGAGGCTCATGTAAAGCATCTGGCCCAAGCCGCCCGCGCCTACGAAGCCCAGCACGCTGGCCATGCGGATGTTGTTTTCCCAGCGATACAGGATGTAGGCCACCAGCTGCGGCCAGATCGCCGGAAGGGTCCCGTAGAAGAACGCGGTGATGCGTCCGCTACCTGCCAAGCGCAGCGCTTCGGTGGGTGCAGCCGGGGCGTTTTCCAGAGCCTCGGCGAATAGCCTGCCTAGCACGCCGGCGGTATGCAGGGCTAGCGCCAGCGTGCCGGCGTTGGGGCCTAGACCCGCCGCCAGCACCATCAATGCGGCCCACACCAATTCCGGGATCGCCCGCAGAGCATTGAGTAGCAGGCGCGAAACCGCCTGGGCGACGGCTCCGAAACGATTCGCGGCAGGCAGTGCCAGTAGCAGCCCGAGCAGCGCTGCCAGCAAGGTACCGATGGCCGACATGGCCAGCGTTTCCAGCGCGCCGTAGCCAATGGCGCGCAGGTGTGCCGTCGACAGATCGGGCGTCATGAACCCTGCGGCATAGTCGGCCATCTGCCCCAGCCCTTGCTGGCTGAACAGCGCGCTGGCCTCCAGTTGCAGGAAGGCGAACGAGGCGATCACGGCGGCGATCAGGGCAATCGGGGCCAGCAGGCGGGACAGCATCTTCATGCGAATCTCCAGCGCAGCAGCCGGCTGAGCAGGTCGGCCAGCAGCACCAGCAGCAGGAATGTCAGCAACATGCTTGCGACTTCGCCGCCAGCGAACATGCGCATCGAAAGGTCCATTTGCTGGCCCAGGCCGCCGGCACCGACGAAACCCATCACTACCGATGCGCGGATCGCGCATTCCCAGCGGTAGACGCTGTACGACAGCATCTCCGAGGTGGCCTGGGGCAGTACGCCATAGAAAAATGCCTGCAGGCGTGAGGCGCCGGCGCTCAGCAAGGCGCGGGCTGGCAGCGGGTCTACCGACTCGAAAATCTCCGCATAGACCTTACCGAGCATCCCCGCGTAGGTGATGGCGATGGCCAGTACCCCCGCGGTAGGGCCGAGGCCGACGGCACGTACAAACAGCAGCGCCCAGACGATTTCTGGCACGCTGCGCAGCACGATCAACAGGCCGCGAACCGGCCAGCGCAGAGCCCAGCTCCACCAGGCTGGACGACCACCGCGGGTAAGGGCGGAAATGGACAGTGCTCGGGTGGCCATCAGTGCGCAGGGCAGCGCCACTGCCAAGGCCAGCGCCATTCCCGCCGTGGCGATGGCCAGGGTTTCCAGCGTCGCTTGCAACAGCAGAGCGAGGAATTCACCGCTGTGCTCGGGCGGCCAGAAACTTGAGAGGAAAACGGCCATGGTCCCCGCATTGCTGCCGTCGAACAGAACGCTTAGGTCGAGTTCACTGAGCGAGAGGCCAGGCCACAACAACGCCAGGGCCAGCACCAGGGTCAGCAGCCGCGGGAAGGCCGCTGGATCTCTTTGAGCGAGCGAGGGGGTCAACATCGCGGGAGATTCAGGGCCTGAGTTGCGCTTGATGCGGCGGGACGCTGCTCCAGTTGTTCGTTGGCATACAGCGCGGCCAGCTCCTCGGGTCGCAGCGCCTCGGCTGGCTTGTCGAACAGGATTCGTCCATCACGCAGGCCGATGATCCGTGGAAAATGCGCCAGCGCCAGGTCCACGGCGTGCAGACTGGCTACCAGTGTCGCGTTGCGCCGTTGTGCCTCCTGATTGAGCAAGCCCAGCGTATGGGCAGCTAACACCGGGTCCATGGCGGAAACCGGTTCGTCGGCGAGGATCAGGTTGGGTTGCTGATAAAGCATCCGGGCGATGCCGACGCGCTGCAACTGGCCGCCGGAGAGCTGGTCGCAGCGAGCGTAGAGCTTGTCCGCCAGGTCCAGTCGGGCAAGTGCGTCGGCCGCCCCGTTGGGGTCCAGGGGGTAGAGCAGGCTGAGCAAGCTTTTGGGCAGTGACCATTGCCCCAGGCGCCCGGCCAGCACGGCAGTGATGACCCGTTGCCGCGCAGGCAGTGGAGGCGCTTGATGAACCAGGCCGATACGTGCGCGCAGCTTGCGAAGTGCAAACCTGGACTCTTCCCAGGGCTGTTCATCGAGCAGGGAAATACGGCCAGCGTCAGGCTTCAACCCGGTGGACAGCAGGCGCAGCAGCGTAGTCTTGCCCGCACCGGACGGACCGATTATGGCGATGCGTTCACCCTCTACGGCTTCGATGTTGATTCCCTGCAGGGCAACCTGGCCACTGGCGTGGGTATGGCCCACGCCGGACAGGCTGAATGCCAGGGTCGAGTCGGGTGCGCGCCGGTCGCTTTCTGAAGCAGCGGCGAGGACGCTCATTTATGGGCGATCCAGCTTCATTTGAGCAGGCCGGCCGCGCGGGCCGCTTGCTGGATGCCTTCGTAGTTTTCTGGCCGGGTCTCGATGAAGCGGCTGGCTGCCTGCAGGTCGAGGATCGCCTTGTGCTCCGGGTTCGCTGGATCGAGCGCGAGGAAGGCTGCCTTGATCTTCTCGACCAGCGCCGGATCGAGGTTGCCGCGCACCGTCCAGTTGTAGTCGTAGTAGGGCGGTGTGGTGGAGATCACGCGCACCTTGTCGGTATTGACCTTGCCGGCCGCGACCAGCTTGTCCCATACCGAGGCGTTGAGCACGCCGGCGTCGGCCTTGCCTGCTTCGACCCAGGCAGCGGTTGCGTCATGGGCGCCGGAATAGGCGATGTGCTTGAAGAACTGCTCCGGATCGATGCCGTCCTTGATCATGAAGTAGCGTGGCATCAGGCTGCCGGATGTCGAGGACACGGAGCCGAAGGCAAAGGTCTTGCCCTTGAGATCCTGCAGCGTCTTTACTTCTGGGTCGGCGGTGATGAATTTGCTGGTGAATTTCTCGTCCTGCTCGCGCTGTACCAGCGGGATCGCATCGCCAGTTTTCAGGCGGGTCTGGACAAAGGTGAAACCACCCAGCCAGGCCAGATCCAGACGATCTGAAGCGAGGGATTCAACCACGGCGGCGTAGTCGGAAACCGGAGTGAATTTCACCGGCATGCCCAGCTGTTGTTCGAGGTATTCGCCCAGCGGCTTGAACTTGCGGATCAGTTCGGTGGGGGCTTCATCGGGAATGGCGGAAACGCGCAGCGTCTCGGCAGCGTGCGAAGTTGCAATAGTCAGGGAAACGGCAAGGCCGACAACGGCTGCCAAGGTGCGCTTAATCATTGTGGTTCTCCGGTTAAATAGCGGAAAAAGCGCGCGGATTATAGGTTGAGTAGTGTGGCAGGGGGCAAGCGTCGTGATGACCGCGGACGAAACTTGGGCGGCAGAGGAAACGCGAGCTGGCAGATTCGATCACAACAGAACCCGTTCACAGGCGCAGAAGAGGCGCCATGCAGAGGTACGCAGACATGTCCGTACTATCGCCGCGCGGATTCATCCCGCCCTACATCCTTGACCAGATCATCCGGAACGGCTCGCAACATCAGCGCCAGCGCGCATTGGGCACGCTGGTTCATGTGCAGCAGCTGTTGCCCAATCCCGGCGCGCCACACCGACAGCGAGGCGATGCGCTGCTGCCGGCAAGAGGTCAGCCAGGCCTGCCGCTGCGCAGTATCCACGACGCCCAGCAACTGATGCAGTTGCCTGGCATGGAGGTACGTAGCGAAGGCCAACCGCCGACCGGCGATGCTGCGGTGGACGAAGCATACGATGCACTCGGAGCTGCCTACGAGTTCTTCTGGCAGGCATACGGCCGGGACTCGATCGACAGACAGGGCTTTCCTCTGGTGGGGACGGTGCATTATGGCGATGGGTATGAAAACGCCTTCTGGAACGGTGCGCAGATGGTGTTCGGTGACGGCGACGGCGAAATTTTCCATCGCTTTACCCGTTCTTTGGATGTGGTGGCCCATGAGCTGGCGCACGGGATCATCGAAAGCGAGGCGGGGTTGGTGTATTTCAATCAGCCGGGAGCGCTGAACGAGTCGCTATCGGACGTGTTCGGTGTGCTCACCCGGCAGTTCTCGTTGAAGCAGACTGCGGATCAGGCCGATTGGCTGATTGGCGCGGATCTGCTGACCGACAAGGTGCAGGGTGTCGCGTTGCGCTCGATGGCGAATCCCGGCACCGCCTACGATGACCCGGTGCTTGGCAAGGACCCTCAGTGCGGACATATGCGCGACTTCATCGTCACTCGGGATGACAATGGCGGGGTGCATCTGAACTCGGGAATTCCCAATCGCGCGTTCTACCTTGCGGCCGTGGCTATGGGCGGGTACGCCTGGGAAAAGGCGGGGCGCATCTGGTATGACACTCTGTGTGATCGACGTCTTCCCAACGATGCCGATTTTTCGGCGTTCGCCCGGCTGACCCTGGACACCGCCGGGCACGTCTTTGGCGCCGCCGGCAGCGAACGTATGGCAGTGGAGCAGGCCTGGGTGGATGTGGGCGTCGAGCTAACCTGAGGAGATTTTCATGAACATCAAACAGCTACCGAAACTGGGCGACAATGCCACCCTGAGGCTTTCGCGGCAAGGCGGCGTGGCGGCGATCCAGGCGCTCAGCCGGCCGCGTGAGATCGAGTTCTCCCAGTGCAACGAGCAGCAGCGCGGACAGATCTGCTCGCTGCTGGAGGGCTGCCTGCCGTTGGCGGATCGCGCCACCGGACGCGGCGACCAGCGTTACTACCAGATCGAGCTGCGCTACCGCGAACATGAGCAGGACGACGAAATGGTGCTGCGGATACCCGAAGAGCAGGCGCCTGGCGAGCTGGTGCGGCTGTGGGACAAGGGTGAGGTGTACTGACTCGCGCACGCAGTCATCCACCTTGCGAGGTCCGACGCTAGAATCCCACTCCCCCCCTTCTCGAGGAAGCGTATCGCCATGTCCAACCTGCCTTCCATTGCCTTTGCCGGTATCGGCCTTATGGGCCTTCGCATGTGTCGCCGGCTGCTCGCCGCTGGCTACCCACTGACTGTCTGGAACCGCTCGCCGGACAAATGCATACCCCTCGTCGAGGCAGGTGCGCGGCATGTGAACAGCCCAGCCGAACTCTGCGCCGGCGCCGATATCGTGCTGCTCTGCCTGGCCGATACAGCGGTGGTGCGTGAGGTGGTGTTCGGCGATGGTGGCATTGTCGAGGGTGCACGCGAAGGACAGCTTCTGGTGGATCACTCCAGTCTGGAACCTGCCGCCACCCGTGCGATGGCTGCCGAACTGCAAGCGCGCAGCGGTATGCGTTGGGTCGATGCCCCTGTTTCAGGCGGCACCGCCGGGGCCGAGGCCGGCAGCCTGGCGATCATGGCGGGTGGGCACGTCGATGACGTTGAGCAGGTGCGGCCGATCCTGATGCACCTGGGCCAGCGGCTGACGCGCATGGGCGACGTCGGTGCCGGTCAGGTGACCAAGGCTTGCAACCAGATGATCGTCGCCTGCAACGCGTTGGTGATTGCCGAAGTGGTGGCGCTGGCCGAGCGTTCAGGGGTTGATGCGAGTCTGATCGCACCGGCGCTGGCCGGAGGTTTCGCTGACTCCAAACCGCTGCAGATCCTCGCGCCACAGATGGCCGCAAGCGAGTTCGAGCCGGTCAAGTGGCATGTGCGTACCTTGCTCAAGGATCTGGACACCGCCGTTCAGCTATCGCGTGAGGAAGGCAGTGCCACGCCCATGACCGGTCTGGCAGCGCAACTGATGCGCCTGCATGGCAGCCAGGGCCATCTCGGGCAGGATCCCGCCACGCTGGTGAAAATGTTCCGGGAGCAAAACCGATGAAGATCGCTGCCAACCTGTCGATGCTGTTCACCGAGCTGCCGCTGGCTGAGCGCGTACTGGCGGCGAAGGTAGCCGGGTTCGATGGCGTAGAAATCCAGTTTCCCTACGAGCTGCCGGCGGTTCGCCTGAAAGAATTACTCGACCGCGCCGATGTGCCGCTGGTGCTGATCAATCTGCCGGCCGGCGATCTGATGCAGGGCGGCCCTGGCCTGGCGGCGGTACCAGCGCGGCAGGATGCATTCGACGCCGCCTTGCGCGATGCGCTGACCTACGCTGCCATGACCCGACCGCTACATGTGAACGTGCTGCCGGGCCGCTTGGCCGAAGGCGTCAGTCGCGAGCAAGCCTTGGCGACGCTGGTCGACAACCTGTGCAAGAGCGCTGAAGCATTCTCGCCGCTGGGTATTCGCGTCCTTTGCGAGGCGATCAATCCTCTCGACATGCCAGGCTTTCTGATCAACACGCCCGAACATCTTCAGGAGTTGCTGGAGCGGGTCGATCATCCGAATTTCCAGGTGCAGCTCGACCTGTACCACATGGCTCGTCAACAACTGAACGTGGTGGCTGGAATCCGTTTGCTGGGCGAGCGTATCGGTCATGTGCAATTCGCCGACTATCCGGGACGTGGTGCGCCGGGGTCGGGCGAGCTGTCCTTCGAACCGTTGCTGGAGGCCTTGAAGACCGTTGGTTATGGCGGTTGGTTGGGGGCCGAGTACCGGCCCGATGCACAAGGTACGGTGGCCAGCCTGGATTGGCTGAGAGCCTGGCAGCTGCGTTGAGCGAACCGCATCGCGCAGCATAAGCAAGGTTGATGGTCACAGACATGCGCGCGATAGCGTTCTAGAGTCCTACTCGAATACCGACCGGTCACGGTCGGTGAATAACAATAAAACGAGAGCGACGTCATGCAGCAATCCACCCAAGCCGCAAACGCCTGGCGCGTGCTGTTCCTGCTGTTCCTGGCGAACCTGTTCAACTTCTTCGACCGGACCATTCCGGCAATCATCAACGAGCCGATTCGCCTGGAATGGGACCTCAATGATTTCCAGCTGGGCCTGATCGGCACCGTATTCACCATCGTCTACGCTATCGCGGGCGTGCCTCTGGGGCGCATGGCCGACAACGGTTCGCGGCGCAAGATCATGGGTTGGGGGCTTACGGCCTGGAGCGGGCTGACAGCGGTCAACGGGCTGGCCTGGAACTTCTGGAGCTTTCTGCTGATTCGCATGGGCATCGGTATCGGTGAAGCCAGTTACGCACCCGCCGCCAACTCGCTGATCGGCGACATGTTCCCGGCGCACAAGCGTGCCCGTGCCATGGGTATCTTCATGCTGGGTCTGCCGCTGGGCCTGCTGCTTGCGTTCTTCACCATTGGCTGGATGGTCCAGGCCTTTGACAGCTGGCGCGCGCCGTTCTTCATCGCCGCAGTACCAGGGCTGATCCTGGCCGTGTTCCTGTTCTTCATCAAGGAGCCGCAGCGTGGCGCGGCGGAAACGGTGAAGGTCTCGCAGGCGCGGGTCAATAACCCGATAAGAAAGGTGCTGGCGATCCGCACGTTCTGGTGGCTGACCATGGCTGGTCTGGCGTTCAACTTCGCCACCTATGCCAGCAACGCCTTCATGGTGCCGATGCTGATGCGCTACTTCGCCGTGCCCCTGGTGGAGGCGTCAGTGGCAACTGGGGTCATAGTCGGGGTGACCGGATTGGTCGGGCTGACCCTGGGCGGCTGGATCGCCGACCGCATTCATGCACGTTACGAGCGAGGGCGCCTGTTGTTCGCCACCGTCAGCATGCTGGTCGCGACCCTGTGCACCGGCTGGGCGCTGTTCGCCGGACAAATCGCCGTAGGCCTGTTCGTCACTGTGTTCAGCATTGGCTGGCTGTTCTCGTACACCTTCTACACCTGCGTCTATACGGCAATTCAGGATGTGGTCGAGCCGCGTCTTCGTGCGACTGCGATGGCGCTGTTCTTTGCTGGCCTGTACCTGCTCGGTGGCGGCATGGGCACTGTGGTGGTTGGGCTGCTGTCCGACCACTTTGCCCACGCGGCAATGCTCGCCGCGGGTGCAGGCGAAATGAGCGAGGCGTTCCGGGCGGTTGGTTTGCATGACGCGATGTTCCTGATCCCGGCGACCTTGCTGCTGACGATGATGTTTCTGTTCTGCGCGTCGCGCAGCTTTTGTCAGGATGCCAAGCGGATGACAGCGGGAATGGCAGCGGATGCAAATGGAGGTGAGGCCGTGCCGGCCTGATAGGCGACTTCATCCCGTTACCCGGTCAGGCCAATGGCCGGGCAGCGATGTTTTGGTGTTGCCCTGAGGGCCCCGCCCCAACCACAGGCGGACAACCCAACCGATACGCCCAACAATCACCCTGCACTCGACCCTCACGTCCATTACACTGCGCGGCCGTTTTTCCCGGACCTGATCGCGCCATGCAAAACCTCTCTCCCGCCCATGCCTGTGGCATTGACTTCGGTACCTCCAATTCCACTGTTGGCTGGTGGCGTCCGGGTGTCGATCCGCTGATTGCGCTGGAAGGCGAGCAGTCGACGCTGCCCTCGGTGGTGTTCTTCAATTTTGAGGAGCGGCGGCCGGTTTATGGTCGCCAGGCACTGGACGAGTATCTGGAAGGCTATGAAGGTCGGCTGATGCGTTCGCTCAAGAGCCTGCTCGGCTCCAAGCTGTTGAAGAGTGAAACCACGGTGCTGGGCAGTGCCATGCCCTTCAAGGACATTCTGGGTCTTTTCCTCGGCACGCTCAAAACCCGGGCCGAAGCCGAGGCGGGGCGGCCGTTCGAACAGGTGGTGCTAGGGCGTCCGGTATTCTTCGTCGACGATGATCTCCAGGCCGACCGTGAAGCCGCTGAAACTCTGGCAGGTGCAGCGCGCAAGATCGGCTTCAAGGAGGTCTCGTTCCAGTACGAGCCCATCGCGGCCGCGTTCGACTACGAGTCACGCATCGAGCGGGAAGAACGGGTCTTGATCGTCGATATCGGCGGCGGTACCTCGGACTTTTCCCTGGTGCGGCTCTCGCCCGAGCGGCGCGCGATCAATGACCGCCAGTCCGACATCCTCGCCACCGCAGGCGTGCACATCGGCGGTACCGATTTCGACAAGCAACTGAGCCTGCAGGGCGTGATGCCGCTGTTCGGCTACGGCGGCCGGATGAAAAGCGACGCGCCGATGCCCACCAGCACCCACCTCAACCTGGCCACCTGGCATACCATCAATGCGGTTTACGCGGCCGCTTCGCAGCGGGCGTTGCAGAGTATGCGCTACGACATTCTCGACCCCACCGGCATAGACCGGCTGCTCCGCTTGATCGAACAGCGCGCCGGCCACTGGCTGGCGATGCAAGTGGAGCGAGGCAAAATCGATTTGACCGAAGCGCAGTGTTATCGCATCGATTTCCAGCGCATCGAGGCAGGCTTGCAGGTCGAGCTGACGCGCGCCGGCTTCGAGAGCGCTATTGCGCCGCTGCTTGAACGCGTTGCCGGCAGCGTCGAACAGTTGCTGGTCGATGCGGGAGTGCGCCCGGATGCCGTGGATACGGTGTTTTTCACCGGCGGATCCAGCGCCATCCCTGCGCTGCGCCAGCGCATTGCCGAGCTACTGCCGCAGGCGCGGCATGTCGAAGGCAACCGGTTCGGCAGCATCGGCAGCGGCCTGGCCATCGAGGCGCGCAAGCGCTACGGCTGAATGTCGGATCGCTGCCATTGCCTGGAGTGTAATCGCAGCAAGGGTCGGGCCTCTCATCAAAGCGGTGCAACAGGTGCTCTGCGTATGGGGAGGCCGCCCTCGGCGCGATGTTTTTAATGTTTCTGAGTGTCAGCCAGCGACCAATACCCGGATCGCCTCCAGGCGCAACGCGGCTTTTTCCAGTGCAGCCAACCCCTCTTCACGCTGTTTGCGCAGGGCTTCGATTTCGCTGTCACGGACGCTGGGGTTGACCGCCTGCAGAGCCGTCAGTCGAGCCAGCTCCTCGTCCAGTCCTGCCTTGAGACGCTGCTGGCCTTGGGCAACACGTTCGGCGTGGCGTGGCGCAACCTTGGCTTCGGCGATGGCAATCTGCGCGGTGAGCTGGTCGCGCTGGGCCTGAACGAACTTGTTGGCGCTGGAACGCGGCACGCTTTCCAGCTGGTCATTGAGTGTCTCGAAAGCGACCTTCGATGCCAGGTCGTTGCCGTTGGCATCCAGCAGGCAGCGCAGCGCCAGCGGCGGCAGGAAGCGGCTCAGTTGCAGCGCGCGGGGTGCCACCACTTCGCTGACGAACAGCAACTCCAGCAGTACGGTGCCGGGCTTGAGAGCCTTGTTCTTGATCAGCGCCACCGCTGTGTTGCCCATGGAGCCGGACAGCACCAGGTCCATGCCGCCCTGCACCATTGGGTGTTCCCAGGTCAGGAACTGCATGTCTTCGCGGGCCAGGGCCTGTTCGCGGTCATAGGTGATGGTCACGGCTTCGTCGTCGCCAAGCGGGAAGCTGGCGTCCAGCATTTTTTCGCTGGGACGCAGGATCAGGGCATTTTCCGAGTGATCCTCGCTGTCTATGCCGAAGGCGTCGAAGAGCTCTTCCATGTAGATCGGCAGAGCGTACTGATCATCCTGTTCTTCGATCGCCGCGACCAGCGCAGCGCCCTGTTCACCTCCGCCGGAGTTGAGTTCCAGCAGGCGGTCGCGGCCGGCGTGCAGCTCGGCTTCAAGGCGTTCACGCTCGATGCGGGCTTCTTCGATGAGCTTGCCGAACTGATCCTCGTCGCCTGCTTCCAGTTGGCTCAACAGGCGCGGGCCGAACTGGTGCTGCAGCGCGTTGCCGGTGGGGCAGGTATTGAGGAAGGCGTTCAGTGCCTGGTGGTACCACTGGAACAGGCGCTCCTGCGGACTGGTTTCCAGATACGGCACGTGCAGCTGGATGACGTGCTGCTGGCCGATGCGGTCGAGGCGGCCGATGCGCTGTTCGAGCAGATCCGGATGGGCTGGCAGATCGAACAGCACCAGATGGTGGGCGAACTGGAAGTTGCGGCCTTCACTGCCGATTTCCGAGCAGATCAGCACTTGGGCGCCGAATTCTTCGTCGGCGAAGTAGGCGGCGGCGCGGTCGCGCTCGAGAATGCTCATGCCTTCGTGGAAGACCGTGGCTGGAATGCCGGAGCGCACCCGCAGGGCATCCTCCAGATCCAGCGCGGTCTCGGCGTGAGCGCAGATGACCAGCACTTTGTACTTTTTCAGCATCTTCAGGGTATCGATCAGCCACTCGACGCGTGGGTCGAACGTCCACCAGCGGTTCTGCGCATCGGGCTCGTCCTGCTGGCTCTGGAAGGCAACTTCCGGATACAGCTCGGCGCGGTCACCCAGCGGCAGCTCCAGATATTCGACAGGGCAGGGCAGCGGGTACGGGTGCAACTGGCGTTCGGGGAATCCACGCACCGCAGCGCGGGTGTTACGGAACAGCAGGCGGCCGGTGCCGTGACGATCAAGTAGCTCGCGAATCAGGCGGCTGCTGGCGTCGATGTCGCCGTCGGTGGCTGCCGCGAGCAGGGCTTCGCCCTCGGCGCCAAGGAAGTCGTGAATGGTCTTGTGGGCGCGCTCGGACAGTCTGCCTTCGTCCAGCAGCTCCTGCACGGCCTCGGCCACCGGCTGGTAGCTGGCGCTTTCGGCGCGGAAGGCTTCGAGATCATGGAAACGGTTTGGATCGAGCAGGCGTAGACGGGCGAAGTGGCTTTCCTGGCCCAGCTGCTCGGGGGTAGCGGTCAGCAGCAGCACGCCCGGAATGACTTCGGCGAGCTGCTCGACCAGCTTGTATTCGGCGCTGGCGTTTTCCGGATGCCAGACCAGGTGATGCGCTTCGTCCACGACCAGCAGGTCCCAGCCGGCGGCGAAGGCGGCGTCCTGGGCTCGCTCGTCGTCCTTCAGCCACTCCAGTGACACCAGCGCCAGCTGGGTATCCTCGAACGGGTTGCTGGCATCGCTCTCGATAAAGCGCTCGTCGTCGAACAGCGCGACCTCAAGGTTGAAGCGGCGGCGCATTTCCACCAGCCACTGGTGCTGGAGGTTTTCCGGTACCAGGATCAGTACGCGTTTGGCGCGGCCTGAGAGCAGCTGGCGATGAATCACCAGGCCCGCCTCGATGGTTTTCCCCAGACCCACTTCGTCGGCCAGCAGCACGCGCGGCGCGATACGATCGGCGACTTCGCGGGCGATATGCAGTTGGTGCGCGATGGGTTGCGCACGCACGCCACCCAGGCCCCACAGCGAGGAGGTCAGCTGTTTACTCTGGTTTTCCAGAGTGTGGTAGCGCAGCTTGAACCAGTTCAGCGGGTCGATCTGCCCGGCAAACAGGCGGTCGCTGGCCAGGCGAAACTGGATGAAGTTCGATAGTTGGGTTTCAGGAAGGGTGCAGGCTTCGTTTTCCGCGGTGAGACCGTGGTAGACCAGCAGGCCGTCGATGTCCTCGACTTCGCGCACGGTCATTTTCCAGCCTTCGAAATGGGTGATCTCGTCACCCGGGGCGAAGCGTACTCGCGTCAGCGGAGCGCTGCGGGCTGCATACTGGCGGGTTTCACCTGTCGCAGGGTAGAGCACGGTAAGCATCCGTCCGTCGAGCATCAGGATGGTTCCAAGGCCGAGTTCAGCTTCGCTGTCGCTGATCCAGCGTTGTCCCGGTAGATACTGCTGCGCCATGCTGCCTCCCGCTATGAAAAAAGCGCGCTATGGTAACGGAACCCTGTCGTCAGGGCGACGACAGATGCAGATCGAACAACGGTAGCTTAGGGTATCGCTATTTCCCGCTGCGGGGCGGTTAGCGGCGGACACAACAAAAAACCTAAAGTCGGCTGGCCCTGAGCTGGTCAATCGGAGAATGGAGATCGAAGATGCTGCCACCCATACCCTCAGGCGTTATCCAGGTCACGGCCCAGCAGGATGTCGTCAAGCCGCGCCCGCAGACACAGCCGGTCGCCCCCGTGCAGGCGAGCGCCAATGAAAGTGCGATCAGCCTGGATCGTCGCCATCCTCAGGACAACGTGCAGATGCAGAGCGAGGAGCAACGTCGCCGGCAACGCCGCGTCCGGGTTGCCGGCGAGCCGGAGAAAGATGAGCTCGTTGCGGATGACTACATTGACCCTGATGACCTGCCGCGCCAGGGGCGCTGGGTCAATGTCGAGGTCTGATTTGCCCCCCGCACCTGTGACAGTTGACTGGCTCCAAAAGCAGCTTCGCTACCAGCCGCAGTGGGTCGACGCGGGACGCGGGGAGCAATGGTTGCGCGAATTGTTGGAGCGGACGCCTTGGGACCAGCCTGAACTGAAACTCTACGGGCGAACCTTCACCGTACCGCGGCAGGTTGCCTGGTATGGGGATGCCGATGCGCACTACCGCTACTCGGGCCATGCCCATGCGCCGCTGCCCTGGACGCCCTTGTTAAACGAGATTCGCCAGCGGCTCGAGCAGCAGCTGGGTCAGCCGCTCAATGGCGTATTGCTCAACCTTTATCGCGACGGGCAGGATGCGATGGGCTGGCACAGTGACGACGAAGCGGCTCTCGGTCCTGAACCGGTGGTCGTCTCGCTCAGTCTCGGTGCGGTCCGGCGTATGGATTTTCGGCGCAAGGGCGTTAACCGCATCGAGCATTCGCTTGAACTTGAACATGGCTCGCTGCTGGTCATGAGCGGTGCAACCCAGCATTATTGGCAGCACCAGATAGCCAGGACGAGCAAGGTAACCACGCCCCGCCTGAACCTGACTTTCCGTCTGATTCGCCACGAGTCTGAAGCATGAGTAGTGACGTCAAACTGATCGATCTCGGCGCTGAGCGCGAGAAACGCATCCATGACCTCAACGACAAGCGCCTTGCTGAAATGCGCCAGGCGTTCGAGCAGGCCTTGCCGTTGGGCAAAGCCAAGCCGCTCGGCAAATCGAAAAAGAAAAAGCCCGGAAAAAAGCGTTAACGCTGATCTGCGGGCTCCTTCGGTCTTCTGTATCCATTTCATTCTGCGCCGGCGTTAATCGGGCGCGGTTAACGCCTGGCTTTCTCCCCTAGGCCTCTTTTTTTGATCCAGATCAGCAGATCGGTCCCCGCTCGACGGGCGCTTGCCTGCTATTGACCTTGGTCAATTTAATCTCGCGATTAGCCCGGTAACGTGCAGCCATCAGATAGCGAAATGGCTCGGAGGGAAGAAATCATGTTCGTCGATAATGTGGTACTCGCAGGGGTCGTCACGGTCGGCCTGATGGTCGCCTTCCTCGGCGGTTTCGGATATTTCATCTGGCAGGATGCGCAGAAAAAGCGCTGATCCGGTCAGGGCATAGGGCACGCAAGGCATTTGGGCGACTTAGGTCGCCCTTTTTTTTGCCTTCAGGTTCTTGATCCTGGCTGCCATCGTTTGCTGGCAGCCGGCAGCCATCAACCGAAGGATATCTGTGGCAACTCTTTCAGTTCGACGGTTTCCGGTCGGCGCGGTGCCAACACTTCCGCTTCGCCTTCTACTACCAGTTCCTCGTTCTGATTGAACACATTGGTGCCGACGCGCACGCGGTTTTTTGGCAGCTTTTCGAGGATTTCTACCCGTACGGTAATGGTGTCGCCGATTTTCACAGGCCGTGCGAAGCGCATGGTCTGGCCCAGGTAGATGGTGCCTGGGCCTGGCAGGGTGCAGGCCACCGCGGCGCTGATAAGCGCGCCGCTGAGCATTCCGTGGGCAATGCGCTCTTTGAACAGCGTGCCCCGGGCAAACTCGGCATCCAGGTGAACCGGGTTGCGGTCGCCAGACATCGCGGCGAACAGCTGAATGTCGCGCTCGCCAATAGTCTTCTCGAAGCGAGCCGTCTGGCCAACTTCCAGGGCGGAGTACGGCGTATTGCTGATGGTGGTCATCAAGTTTCCTCGGTATGGGGCTGGATCGCTGGCGCGTCGCGCCCTGAAGGTTCGTTTGGTCAGACAAGTTATCGACGCGACTGGTGCCTGCGCTGCGGCTGCATTCTAGAAGGATGTCGCGGTCTTTGTCCCGGGGTGCCTCGCTTCTAAGCTTTGGCATGCGATGTTCGGTGCCTTGGAGGCGGTGCGGGTTACCGAAGCAGCGCAACCCGTGTTGGAAGATTCACGTCACTGATTACACCGCTGCGGCTATTGTCTGCAAGGATGGAGCTGTTAAGTTCGTGCACAGTCCACCGTGCGTGGGCCAGTCACTCTCAGGTATAGAGGCCAATAAAAATGCAACCTGACTTCTGGAATGACAAACGCCCAGCAGGCGTGCCCAACGATGTGGATATGGGTACCTACTGCTCGGTGGTGGAAGTGTTCGAGCGCTCCTGCAAGGCTTTTGCCAACTGCCCGGCATTCAGCAACATGGGCGTTACGCTTACCTACGCCGAGCTGGAACGCTATACCGCGGCCTTCGCCGCCTGGTTGCAGAATCACACGGATCTGAGGCCTGGGGATCGCATCGCCGTGCAGATGCCCAACCTTCTGCAATATCCAATCGCGGTGTTCGGTGCCTTGCGGGCCGGGCTGGTCGTCGTCAACACCAACCCGCTGTACACCGCACGAGAGATGCGCCACCAGTTCAAGGATTCAGGTGCCCGGGCTCTGATCTATCTCAATACCTTCGGCAAGCTGGTGCAGGAGGTGTTGCCCGACACCGAAATCGAATTTCTTGTCGAGGCGCGCATCGGCGACATGTTGCCTGCGTTGAAGGGCTTGCTGGTCAATGCCGTCGTCAAGCACGTAAAGAAGATGGTGCCGGAATATCACTTGCCGCAAGCCGTATCCTTCAAACAGGCGTTGCATGACGGTGCCCGGCACAGCCTTAGATCGGTGCCGCTGAGCCTCGATCAGGTGGCGGTGCTGCAATACACCGGCGGTACCACTGGCGTTGCCAAAGGCGCGATGCTTACCCACGGTAACCTTGTGGCCAACATGCAGCAGGTGCGGGCGAACATGCAGCAGCGTGGCGCCGATGGCCAGCCGGTGATCGGTGAAGGTCAGGAGGTGATGATTGCGCCGCTGCCGCTTTATCACATCTATGCCTTTACCGTGAACTGCATGTGCATGATGGTAATTGGCAACCATAACGTGTTGATCACCAATCCCCGTGACATCGACGGGTTCGTCAAGGAGCTGCAGCGCTGGAGGTTCACGACTTTTCTCGGACTCAACACCCTGTTTGTTGCATTGATGGCGCATCGTGACTTCCACAAGATCGACTTTTCTGCTCTGAAAGCAACCAACTCCGGTGGCACTGCACTGGTGTCCGCCGTAGCGGATCGCTGGAAGCAGATAACCGGGTGCCAAGTGGGCGAAGGTTACGGTCTTACTGAAACTGCACCTGTGGTATGTGCCAACCCCTACGGCGCGATGATGCGGCTGGGAACGGTCGGGTTGCCGGTGCCGGGCACGCTGCTCAAGGTAATCGATGACGAGGGTAATGAGTTGCCGCTGGGTGAACGTGGCGAACTCTGCGTGAAGGGGCCGCAGGTGATGAAGGGCTATTGGCAGCGTCCGGAAGCGACCGAAGAGGTGCTGGACAGTGAAGGCTGGCTGAAAACCGGTGATATCGCCGTCATTGATGCCGACGGCTATGTGCGTATCGTCGACCGCAAGAAGGATTTGATCATCGTCTCTGGCTTCAACGTCTATCCGAACGAGATCGAGGATGTGGTGATGGCCCATCCACAGGTCGCTGCTTGCGCTGCGGTGGGTGTGGCGGATGAGAAGTCCGGCGAGGCGGTTAAGCTGTTCGTGGTGCCCCACGACGCCGGTCTGACCATCGAAACCTTGCAAGTCTATTGCCGTGAGAATTTCACCGGCTACAAAGTGCCACGCCACTATGTACTTCGCGACTCCCTGCCGATGACACCGGTTGGCAAGATCCTTCGGCGAGAGCTGCGCGATCTGGCTTGAACTGCCGAAACGTGCTCTTATTTGCAACTTTCACGAGGTGACCAGTCATCGTTGATTGGTCACTTTGTGTCGATTTGTGTCCTTGTCGACCCTGTTCGGCTCGTTTTAAAGCTGATAACCTCGATCTGTTTTTGTCGTATTTACGATACAAAAGTTAACAGAACACAACAAAATAGCCGTCAATGGCAGCAAAGTGTCGCTTTGGAGTAGGTTTCATGACCGAGAACTTCTGGAAGGATAAATATCCCGTCGGGATCAACAGCGAGATCGATCCTGATGAGTACCAGAACATCCAGATTGTCCTCAAACAGTCCTGCGAGCACTTCGCGGACAAACCGGCATACAGCAACTTCGGCACGACACTGACCTACGGCGAGCTGTACAAGCTCTCTGGAGATTTTGCGTCCTACCTGCAACAGAACACCGACCTGCAGCCGGGCGACCGCATCGCCGTGCAGCTGCCCAACCTGCTGCAGTACCCCGTCGTGGTTTTCGGCGCCATGCGTGCCGGGCTGGTCGTGGTCAACACCAACCCGCTGTATACCGTGCGGGAATTGGAGCACCAATTCAACGACTCGGGCGCAAAGGCCCTGGTCTGCCTGGCCAACATGGCTCACCTGGCCCAGGAAGTAGTGCCTAAAACCGGTATCAGGCACATCGTCATTACAGAAGTCGGTGACATGCTGCCCACGCTCAAGCGGATGCTGGTCAACATCGTGGTCAAGCACGTGAAGAAAATGGTGCCAGCCTACAACCTCCCCAGCGCGATCCGGTTCAACGACGCCATGGCGCTTGGGCGGGGCAAGGCCGTACGGGAAGCCAATCCGCAGAGCAATGATGTTGCCGTGCTGCAATACACCGGCGGCACCACCGGGGTCGCCAAGGGCGCCATGCTCACCCACCGCAACATCATCGCCAACATGCTGCAGTGCCGCGGCTTGATGGGCGCAGGGCTGGGCCAGGGGTGCGAAGTCATGATCGCGCCGCTGCCGCTGTATCACATCTATGCATTCACCTTCCATTGCATGACCATGATGTTTATCGGCGCGCACAACGTGCTGATCACCAACCCCCGCGATCTGCCGACCTTCATCAAGGATCTGGGCAGGTATCGCTTCACCGGGTTCGTTGGGCTGAACACGCTGTTCGTCGCGCTGTACAACAGTGAAGCTTTCCGCAAGCTGGACTTCTCCGGGCTGAAGGCGACCTTCTCCGGCGGCATGGCATTGCAGCTGGCTACCGCCGAGCGCTGGCAGGCGGTCACCGGCTGCACCATCTGCGAAGGCTACGGCATGACCGAAACCGCGCCGGTGGTGTCGGTCAACCCTTTCCAGAACAACCAGGTCGGTACCATCGGCATTCCAATGCCGTCCACTCTGTGCAAGGTGATCGATGACCAGGGCAACGAGCTGCCCATCGGGGCCATCGGTGAGCTCTGCGTAAAAGGGCCGCAGGTGATGAAGGGCTACTGGCAGCGGCCGCAAGCCACCGATGAAATCCTCGATGCGGACGGGTGGCTCAAGACCGGTGACATCGCCATCATCCAGGACGATGGCTACATGCGCATCGTCGACCGCAAGAAAGACATGATTCTGGTGTCCGGTTTCAACGTGTACCCCAACGAACTGGAAGACGTACTGGCTACCTTGCCGGGCGTACTTCAATGTGCCGCCATCGGCGTACCCGACGAGCGAGCGGGCGAGGCGATCAAGCTGTTCGTGGTGAGCCGGCCTGGCGAAAGTTTGACGAAGGAGCAGGTCATGCAGCACATGCATGACAACGTGACCGGGTACAAACGCCCCAAATACGTCGAGTTCCGTGACAGCCTGCCGACTACCAACGTTGGCAAAATCCTGCGCCGCGAGTTACGCGACGAGGAGCTGAAAAAGCTCGCCACTGCCGTTAGTTGATGCATCAGGACGAAAGCCCCGCCAGTGCGAACTGTGCGGGGCTTTTTTATGGGGATGGGCAGGGCGTCCAAGGATGTGAAGCCACAGGCATCAGCGGCGGTGCAGAAGCGCTAGGGCCGGATTTTTTTGTGCGGCGGGTTAAATAATCCGTGCCATTAGCCGAAAGGCTTAAGCGTTCCTGCACTGCCGTCGCTTTACGGGGTAATGGTGGCTTCAACTTTAGGAATAATAAATGCTGCTCAATCTGCGACTTCGAACAAAACTTCTGCTGTTGGCCCTTGGGCCCATTCTTTTGCTGGCGATTCTGCTCAGCGGAATAACGGTCATGCGGTTGCAGCATCTGGCTGCGGAGCAGGAAACGCAGACCCGCCAGAGCCTGATCCGGGATCGGCAGGCAGAGCTCAAGCATTACGTGGACATTGGTTACAACGCCATCAAGACGATCTATGAGGCTTCCGCCTCTATGGATATGCGCGCGCGCGACGAGGCGGTAGCCGTGCTGCAGGAGCTGAACTACGGTACCGAAGGCTACTTCTGGGGGTATGACAGCAAGACCCTACGGCTTTTTCAGGGAAATACCGGCGACCGGATTGGCGAGAGCTTCTACGAGTTCAGGGACGCCGAAGGCAAGTTTCCGATTCGCGAACTGGTCCGGGCGGGCATCGAAGGCACCCACTACGTGCACTACAGCTTCATGCTTGGCGCCGACAGGGTGATCGTGCCCAAGGTCGGCTACTCGCTGCACCTGCCCAAGTGGGACATGGTTTTCGGCACGGCACTCAACCTCGATGGCGTCGAGCGTGATGTCCAAGCGGCACGCGCGGAGTTCCAGCAGCGCATCGACACGCTGGTTGCCATCATGCTTGGCTCTGCCATCGCGCTGCTGGTGCTGATGGGCTTGCTGGCAATAGTGATGAGCAACGCGCTGCTGCGCCCGCTTCTGCTGCTCAAGGCCAACCTGGACGACATGGCCCAGGGGGACGGCGATCTTACTCAGCGCCTTCCGATCACCAGTCAGGACGAGCTGGGCGATCTGGCGCGGTCGTTCAATCGTTTCGTCGAGAAAATCCACTCCCTGGTGCAGCAAGTAGCCGGTACCACCAGCCAGCTGGGTGGTCTGGTTGGCGCGGTGGCCAGCCAGGCGCAGCGCTCGGAGCAGGCCATGGCCAGCCAGCGTAGCGAGACCGATCAGGTGGCCACCGCGATCAACGAAATGTCTGCGGCAGCCGGTGAAGTGGCGATGAGCGCACAGCGGGCCGCCGAGGCGGCGCGTCAGACCGACCAGCAAGGCCAGCTTGCCAAGAATGTGGTCGACCAAAGCATCCGTCACATCCACGAGCTGGTGGTCGAGCTGCGCGGCAGCGGCGAGTCGCTGGAAGGGCTGCAACAGGATGTGAAAGGCATTGTCGGCGTGCTCGATGTGATTCGCGCCATCGCCGAACAGACCAACCTGCTGGCCCTCAACGCAGCCATTGAGGCCGCTCGCGCTGGCGAGGCAGGGCGTGGCTTCGCAGTGGTCGCCGACGAGGTTCGCGCATTGGCCAGCCGTACCCAGCAGAGCACTGGCGAGATCCAGGGCATGATCGATCGGCTGCAGGGCGCCACCTCAAACACCGTGGCTACCATGCTGCGCGCCGGGGAGAAGGGCGAAAGCACGCAGAAACAGGCCAACCAGGCAGGCGAGTCCCTCGATGCGATCGCCGCCCTGATAGGCACCATCAATTCGATGAACGCCCAGATCGCCAGCGCCGCCGAGGAACAGACCGCGGTAGCCGAAGAGATCAACCGCAGCGTGCACCAGATTGCCGATGCGGTAGACGTGGTCGCCAGCGATGCGGAACAGGGCGCGCAGACTGCGCGCGACCTGAACGCGCTCACCGAGCGCCTGCAGGGGCTGGTCGGCCAGTTCCGCGTCTGATGCAACGAGCGCTGGCGCAGTCCGCCGCTCGACCTCTTTAGCCGCCCCACCGCTCGGGCTTGGCGCATCGCGCCATGCCCGAGCGGCGTAACCGTCAACCCCACGCCTCCGCTTGGCGGCCATATCTGCGACAATTGCGTCCTTCACGAATTGCCCCACGGCTGTCCATGACCGACGCAACGCCCGATTTCGACACCTTGCACAAGAATCTCGACCAGGCCTTCAGCGCTGACCGTCATCGCCTGCGCCGGCAGCTGCACGAGCTCAGGAAGAGGCCCGACGAGGATAAGCTCGGACAGTGGCTCGAGCGTTTCCAGGCCTCGGCAGCCAAGGTCGAGGCGCGTCGCCGGAGTGTCCCGGTCATCCGCTACGACGATGCCCTGCCCATCGCGGCCAAGCGCGACGAGATCAAGGCTGCGTTGGAAAAGCATCAGGTGCTGGTGATCGCCGGCGAAACCGGCTCGGGCAAGACCACCCAGTTGCCGAAGATCTGCCTGGAGATCGGTCGTGGTGTGCACGGGCTGATCGGTCACACCCAGCCGCGCCGTCTGGCGGCGCGTAGCGTCGCTACACGTGTTGCCGAGGAAATAGGCACGCCGCTGGGTGAGTTGGTCGGTTATCAGGTGCGCTTCGAGGATCAGAGCAAGGAAAGCACCCTGATCAAGCTGATGACCGACGGCATTCTGCTGGCCGAAACCCAGCATGATCGCTTCCTGGAAAAGTACGACACCATCATCGTCGACGAGGCCCACGAGCGTTCGCTGAACATCGACTTCCTGCTGGGTTTTCTCAAGACGCTGCTGCCGCGTCGGCCGGATCTGAAGGTCATCATCACCTCGGCCACCATCGACCTCGAGCGCTTCAGCAAACATTTCGATGATGCGCCAATCATCGAAGTGTCTGGTCGCACCTACCCGGTGGACACCTGGTACCGCCCGCTGGCCGCCGAGACCGACGAGGACGGTAACCGCGTCGAGGATGACCTGACAGTCGACCAGGGTGTCCTCGCTGCACTGGATGAAATCGAGGCCCACGAAAAGTCCATCGGCCAGCGTCCCGGCGACGTGCTGGTGTTCCTGCCGGGTGAGCGGGAGATTCGCGACGCCGCCGAGATGTTGCGCAAGGCCAACCTGCGCTTCACCGAGGTGCTGCCGCTGTACGCCCGGCTGAGTCCGGCCGAGCAGCAGCGCATCTTCCGTCCTGCCGCCGGGCGCAAGATCGTGCTGGCCACCAACGTTGCGGAAACCTCGTTGACCGTACCGGGCATCCGTTACGTGATCGACTCCGGCACCGCCCGCATCAGCCGCTACAGCTACCGCGCCAAGGTCCAGCGGCTGCCCATCGAAGCGGTATCCCAGGCCAGCGCCAACCAGCGCAAGGGTCGCTGCGGGCGGGTCGAGGCAGGCATCTGCATCCGTCTGTACAGCGAGGAGGATTTCCTCAGCCGCCAGGAATTTACCGATCCGGAAATCCTGCGTACCAACCTCGCCGCGGTCATTTTGCAAATGCTGCACCTTCGCCTGGGCGACATTCAGGATTTCCCTTTCATCGAACCGCCGGACGGCAGGGCCATCAGCGATGGCTTCAATCTGTTGCAGGAGCTTTCGGCGGTCAATCGCGAAAACCAGCTGACGCCGCTCGGTCGGCAACTGGCGCGCCTGCCCATCGACCCACGGCTGGGCCGCATGCTGCTGGAAGCGGCGCAGCAGGGCAGTCTCGAGGAGGTGCTGATCGTCGCCAGTGCGCTGTCCGTGCAGGACGTGCGCGAGCGACCGGCCGACCGGCAGCAGGCTGCCGACCAGGCGCATGCCCAGTGGAAAGACCCTGATTCGGATTTCGCCGCGCTGATCAACCTCTGGCGCGGCTTCGAGGAGAAGCGTCAGGAGCTGGGCTCCGGAGCGCTGCGTAGCTGGTGCCGGAAGAACTTCCTCAACTATCTGCGCCTGCGCGAATGGCGCGATGCACACCGCCAGCTACTGCTGATCGCGCGTGAGCTCCAGCTTGGCGGGGCCAAGGCAGCGGACAAGCGCAGGGTGGAAAACGCCGAAGCCTCTTCCACGCGTTCGGCCGAGGCCGCCACCCAACCCATCCCGACCAAAGACACCAAGGTCAACGTCATCCTCCGCCAGCAGGCCGAGGCCAGCGAAGCCGCGCAAAAGGCCAAGGGTTACGCCGCGGTGCACAAGGCGATCCTCGCCGGCCTGCTCAGCCAGATCGGCCACAAGACCGAAGACGGTGATTTCCTCGGTGCGCGCCAGCGGCGCTTCTGGGTGCACCCTTCAAGCGTGATCGGCCGCAAGAAGCCCAACTGGCTGATGGCCGCCGAGCTGGTGGAAACCACCAAGCTGTTCGCCCGCATGGTGGCGAAGATCGAACCCGAATGGATCGAGCCCCTGGCCGGGCACCTGATCAAGAAGAACCACTTCGAGCCGCATTGGGAGAAGAAGCGCGGCCAGGTGGTGGCATACGAGCAGATTACCCTCTACGGCCTGATTGTGGTCGGCAGGCGACCGGTGCACTACGGTCCAATCGACCCGCCCGCAGCCCGTGAACTCTTTATTCGCGAAGGTCTGGTGCGCGGTGAAATCACCAGCCGCGCCCGTGCGCTCTCAGCCAACCGCGAGCTGCTTGAGCGTATGGATGAGCTGGAAGCCAAGGCTCGCCGCCGCGACATCCTGGCGGACGAGGAAACCCTGTTCGGCTACTACGATGCGCGCCTGCCGGCGGACATCTACCAGACCGCCAGCTTTGACAATTGGTACAAGCGCGAAAGTGCCAAGGACCCGCAACTGCTGATCATGCGCGAGGAGGATGTGCTCGCGCGCGATGCCAGCGAAGTCACTGCTGCGCATTACCCAGACCATCTGCGCATCGGCGAGCTGCAACTGCCGCTGGAATATCACTTCGAGCCTAACCACCCACGTGACGGTGTCACCCTGCGTGTGCCTGCACCGCTGTTGCCACAGTTGCGCGCCGAGCGGCTCGACTGGCTGGTGCCGGGGCTGCTGGAAACCAAGGCCGTGGCGCTGGTGCGCAACCTGCCAAAGGCCTTGCGCAAGAACTTCGTGCCGGTGCCGGATTTCGTCGGCGCGGCGCTGGCGAAGATCTCCTTCGGCGAGGGCTCGCTGACCGAGGCGCTGGGCCGCGAACTGCTGCGTATGACCGGTGCCCGCGTGCCGGAAGAGGCATGGCGCGAAGCCGCCGCCGGGCTCGACGGTCATTTGAAGATGAACATCGAAGTGGTCGACGCCCGCGGCAAGTTCCTTGGCGAAGGCCGCGATCTGGCCGAACTCACTGCGCGCTTTGCCGAAGCCAGTCAGGCCGCATTGGCACCGCCCCAGCAGAAAGCCGAGCAAAAGCCGGTCGAGGCCAAGGGCTTTGCACAGATAGCGGAAAAAGCCCAGGCGAAGATGGCCGGGCTTTCCATGACTGTTTACCCGGCGCTCGTTGAAGAGCGTGGCGTGGTCAAGGAAGGCCGTTTCCCGACCCAGGCCGAGGCTGATTACCAGCACCGTCGGGCTCTGCAGCGCCTGCTGCTGCAGCAACTTGCCGAGCCGGCCAAGTACCTGCGCAACAAGCTGCCAGGGCTGACCGAAATGGGGTTGCTCTATCGCGAGATGGGCAAGGTAGACGCGCTGGTCGAGGACATCCTGCTGGCGAGCCTGGACAGCTGCATCCTCGATGGCGAAACCCTGCTGCCGCGCGACGGTGCTGCTCTGGCGTCGTTGGCCGAGAAGAAACGCGGCGACTGGTCTGCCCACGCCGAGCGCTTGGCACGCTTGGTGCTGGATATTCTCAAGCTCTGGCACAGCCTGCAGAAGCGCTTCAAGGGCAAGATCGACCTGGCCCAGGCGGTAGCGCTCAACGACATCAAGGCGCAGTTGGCCAGCCTCGTCTATCCCGGCTTCGTCCGCGAAACACCGGCCGAGTGGCTCAAGGAGTACCCACGTTTCCTCAAGGCCGTCGAGCAGCGTTTCGAGAAGATCGGCGCGCAAGTGCAGCGTGATCGTGTTTGGTCCGGCGAGCTGGCGGGGTATTGGGAGCAGTACCAGGCACGCCTGAAAAAGCATCAGCAGGAGGGCAAGCACGACCCTGCGCTCGGCCTCTATCGCTGGATGCTCGAGGAATATCGCGTCTCGCTCTGGGCGCAGCAATTGGGAACCAAGCTGCCGGTATCCGACAAGCGTCTGAATAAGCAGTGGAGTCAGGTGGAGCCCTGATAACCAGCGAGGTGGTCGGGGCGAGCGGCCCGTAACTGCGGGCCGGCCATATGCTCTCGCTTGGCGGCCTGGGCATTACGGCAGCGTGCTCGTTTTTATTCTTCGTCAGGTAAGTAGACCCAGAGCGTGACGCCTTTCTCAGGCCACGTCGAGGCACCGCCTGGCCTGTCGTCGCCTTGCTAATCTGCGCCTCTGATCTCGGGGAGCAGAGGCACATGAAATTTCGGCTGATACTGACGGGGCGGGCAACCCAGGGGTGTTCCAACGAGGCCATCCGTCAGCGACTGATGGAGCAGATGAAGCTGTCCGCCGACCAGGCCCAGGCGCTGTTACCTCCTGCTGCACGGTTGCTCAAGCAAGGGTTGGATCGCGCCAGTGCCGAAACCCTGCGCAAGCGGTTCGAGGCGGCTGGGCTGGAGACTCGCATCGAAGCAAGCGAACCGGCTATTGCTGCTGATCCGCTGCAGCCGCTACAGGCCTTGGCTCAGATGGGGCTTGAGCGCTCTCAGCCCAGCCGTCGCTACGTCGCCCATGTGCTGCTGGTGACGCTCTGCTGCCTGCTGATTCCCGCACTCTACGCCGGCCTGGTCATCGCCCTGGCCGTGAGCTTGGGCTGGTACCTCAGCCACGTGCATGTCTATCTGGATGGTTATGGCGCCTGGTTGAAGCTGTTTGCCTACGTGATTCCGGCGGTGAGCGGCGGTGTGGTGCTGCTGTTCCTGGCGCGGCCGCTGTTCGCCTGGAAGGCAGCAGCCGAGCCAGAGCTCGTGCTGGACCTCAAGACCGAGCCGAGGTTGCACCAGGTGATTGAACAGCTCTGCCAGGCCATGGGTCTGCAGCCGCCAGTTGCGGTACAGCTGTCGGCCCAAGTGAACGCCAGTGTGCATTTTGCCGATGGCTGGCGTGGATTTCGTTACGGCGACAAGGTGCTGACCATCGGCATGCCTCTGGTGGCGGGATTGACCGTGCAGCAGTTCGTGGGCGTGCTGGCTCACGAGTTTGGCCACTTCGCCCAGCGCCTGGGTATGCGCAGCAGCTATTTGATCAACCACGTCAACGCCTGGCTCGAAGTGCGCGGCCATACGCGCGATGCCTGGGACGACCGTCTGGAAGAGTGGACGGAGCGCGACCTGTGGTTCCCGCTTCCACTGGGGTTGCGGCTCGGGCTGTTCGGTATTGAAGCGTCGCGACGGCTGATGCGGGCCGGATTCTGGTTGAGCTTTCGCCTGTCGCGCTCGCTGTCGCGGCAGATGGAGTTCGATGCCGACCGCTACGAGGCACTGATCAGCGGCAGCGGGGTGTTCCGTCAGACTTCCCTGCGCCTGCGTACGTTGTCCCACGCCTGGCAGGAGGTCGATCAGAAAAACGGCAGCATCTGGCGTGAACGCCGCCTGCTGCGCAACATGCCGGAAGCCACCGCGTTGATGGCTTCGCGCCTGGATGAGAATGTTTTGCAGACCATCGAGCAAGGCCTTGAGGAATACGCTACCCGTTATTGGGACACCCATCCGGCTGATCTCGACCGCATTAAGCAAGCGGAGGCGCTGCAGGCTGCGGGGCAGGTGCACGACACGCGTGCCGCGGCCTCGCTGTTCGTCCGATTCGCCGATCACTGCGAACGGGTAACGCTGGCCTACTACGCCAATCTGGGGCTGGACCATCAGAGCGCCCAGCTGCAGGACAGCCAGACCTTGCTGAAGACCAACGATCAACGCGAGCAGGCGCTCGATCAGCTGCAGGAGTGGAGTGGCCGGCAATGGCGCGCCGAGCCATGGTTGCCGCTGCACCTGGCGCTGCAACCGGGGCATGGCGAACTGAGCTGGCAGGCGGCCGTAGACGCGTTGCGTCAGCAGTCTCCGGAAATCATCCGGGCCTGGCAGAACGCCGAACTGGAAGAGCAGCAGCGTGGCGTGCTCGCACACGGCCTCGGCTGGGCCCGCTGGGGAGAAACGACCTTGCTGAGCGAGCGTGAACAGATAGTCCCGGAGCTGCACGAGCCGCTGTACCGGCGGATCGAAAAGAACGAGACGCCGGCGCGGCAGCTGCTGGCGCAGGCGGCGTCGCTGTACCGCCGCCGGCTTGAGTGCACCCTGGCGCGTGGTGACGAGGCGGCACGCCAGGCCGGCCGCCTGCTGTTGCAGCTGAGTGCGCTGTACCCCGACTATTCGCAACTGGCCGAGCGTCGTGAGGTGGCCAGGCGCTTTCTGCTCGACCACCGCAGGCGTGGCGATGCCCGCTCCGACAGGCTCAGCCAAGATGCGCTGGTGCGTTACCAGGAACTGGCGCTGCGTCTGCTGGCCAAGGCAGACGGTATCGCGCAGCCGTTTCTAGACGGCGGCACTCTGGGTGGCTATCTGCGTTTGCGCTGTCCGCAGCTGAAGGGTGAGCCGGGCGAACCGATACCCTTCTTCGCGCATAGCGCCGCTCTGCTGGAGAGCCTTGCCTATGCCCATGCGCGGGTGGCTGCCGAGGTCGCCAGTGCCTGTCTGGCCATCGAGGGCGCCCAGGGCATTCGCGGTATTCGCCTGCTCACAAAAGCGTCTGCGGCGCGCACTGCAGCGGTCTGAGCAACAGCGTTTTACCCTGGACCCTCGGATCGACTTCCTTGATCATTGGCATTGTCGTTACGTTGTTCAGCTTGCTGCAGCCTCTCAAGCAAGGGGTTGTCGGCGCCTAGTCGAAGTGGCCGCCCCTTGGGGCGACCAAGGGCGGTAGAACAACGCAGCTGCCCATCGTCTGTTCCGTTTCTTCGAATTGCTGGAGCCCTTATGCAAAGCCGGAACAGTCTGCCGGGCGTAGCCAGTTCGCTTGCGGCGTCGCTGCTGTTCGCCACGCTGTACTACTACACGTCTCTGCTCGAACCGCTCACTGGCCAGCAGATCTACGGCTGGCGCATCCTGCTCACCGCGCCGTGCCTGGCGGTGCTGTTGCTCGGCCTGGGGCGTTGGGGTGAAGTGCGGGAGATTCTCGTGCGGATTCCCGGCGAGCCGCGGCTGTGGCTGGCACTGCCGGCGTCCTCGGCGCTGGTCGGGGTGCAGCTCTGGCTGTTCATGTGGGCGCCGATCAACGGCCATGGACTGGATGTTTCTCTCGGCTATTTTCTGCTGCCGCTGACGCTGGTACTTACCGGGTGGCTGGTGTTCGGTGAGTCGATCAGCCGCCTGCAACGACTGGCTTGTCTGCTGGCCCTGGTGGGTGTCGGCAATGAACTGCTGCTCGCTTCGTCGCTGTCCTGGCCGGTGGTGGTGGTTGCCCTGGGCTATCCCTGTTACTTCATCCTGCGCCGACGGATCGGCACGGCCAGCCTCGGTGGCCTGTGGCTGGATCTGGTGATCAGCCTGCCGGTCGCCGCCACCTTCGCCCTCGCCGATGGCGCTACCCTGCAGCAGGTTGTCGACAGCCCACGGTTACAGCTGCTGATCTTCGGACTCGGCGCCCTCAGTGCGCTGGCGCTGGCGTTGATGATTGTCGCCACGCGGCTGAACCTCGCGCTGTTCGGCCTGCTCAGCTATGTCGAGCCAGTGCTGCTGGTGGTAGTGGCGCTGCTGCTCGGCGAGAGTATCGCGCCGACGCAGTGGCTGACCTACGGCGCGATCTGGGCGGCGATTCTGTTGCTGGTGATCGAGGGCGTTCGCGCCTTGCGACGGGGACGGCGCTAGGTTGTGCGGGACAAGTACCACCGTCAGGATTACCGGGGCGCGCGAAAACATATGCCAATCTTGAAATCGAGCCAGAAGCTCATTTAGCGCGCCCCCAGATATTGAAGTACCTGCGGGCGTGGCATGGGGCGTGGTGAGGTAAAACTTGGATGTCAGACCACGGCGGGCATCCTCGGTGACTGCTATTCATTGGCTGGCCAATGCCCGGGACGCGGGGTTTCCGTCAAACGGACGCTGCTCAACGTGCTAGTTCGTGCTGTTCGTGCTGCTCGATGTCAGCCGCGTCGAGCGTGCGCGGTGATCGACGTGGTGTTTCTCGGCCTGATCGTCTGCTCAAGTCCGCCATCGAGGCGACCGTCGATCGCATATCGCTGGAATTGCATCCGCTCTCGACACGGGCCAAGACATGGCAGTGCCGCGCAGTTACTATCGCTGTGCCCGGTTAGTGTGGTCTGGGGCGTGATCCTGCTCTGATTGGCATTTTCTGAAAGGACATCCCATGCGCTTCTTCTCGCGCGGCGTCAGCCGTGCCCGCCCTGTGTCAAATGGTGGTCTTGCCTCGCATCTGCTCTTCACTGCTGCCAGCGCAATTGCGCTGCTGACGATGTTCGCCCTGCTGCGCACCGGCTTGTTGCTGTTCAACCGCGAGCTGATTGGCAGCACGCCGCTGATCAGCTTCGTTGAAGCGTTCGGCAACGGCTTGCGTTTCGACCTGCGGGTAACGGTGTACATGCTTGTGCCGCTGCTGCTCGCTGTACTCAGTACTCGTGCGATGGCCAGCCGGCGCCTGCTGCGGCTTTGGTTGGGTTTTTGCGCCAGCGTGGCGATCCTGCTCGGGCTGATAGAGCTGAACTTTTATCGCGAGTTTCACCAGCGACTCAACAGCCTGATATTCCAGTATCTGCAGGAAGATCCGGCAACCGTGCTGAGCATGCTCTGGCACGGTTTCCCGGTGCTGCAGCTTCTGCTCGCTTGGGGTGTGGCGAGCGTAGCGATGTTTGCGCTGTTTGGTTGGCTGGAGCGGCTGACGCGCAACGTGCCGGCTGTCCGTGTGAGCCGCAGCGGCTCAGCCTGGTATACCCGCGCGGCGGTGTTCACGCTGATCCTGCTGGTCTGCGTGGTGGCCGCGCGTGGAACGTTGCGTCAGGGACCGCCCCTGCGCTGGGGTGATGCCTTCACTACCGAGTCGACCTTTGCCAACCATCTCGGCCTGAATGCCACGCTTTCGCTCTACGATGCCGCACGTAACCGTTTCTCCAGCCATCGCGACAACAGCTGGAAGGCGACGTTGCCGGCCGAAGAGGCGCAGGCGATCACCCGCGAGATGCTGCTGACCGCCAACGACCGGCTGGTTGACGCCGAGTTGGCCGCGGTCCGCCGCGACTTTCAGCCGCCGGCGGACGGCCAGCTGCCGGTGCGCAACGTGGTGGTGATCCTCATGGAAAGCTTCGCCGGGCGCTTCGTCGGTGCCCTGGGTAGCCAGGAAGGCATCACCCCGTATTTCGACCGCCTCGCCGAAGAAGGCTTGCTGTTCAGTCGTTTCTTTTCCAATGGCACCCATACCCACCAGGGCATGTTCGCTAGCATGGCCTGTTTTCCTAACCTGCCAGGCTTCGAGTACCTGATGCAGACGCCAGAAGGCGGCAACCGCTTCTCTGGGCTGCCTCAATTACTCAGCGCGCGAGCATTCAACGATGTTTACGTCTACAACGGTGATTTTGCCTGGGACAACCAGTCCGGTTTCTTCAGCAACCAGGGCATGACCCGTTTCATCGGCCGCGGCGACTATATCGACCCTGTGGTGGACGATCCGACCTGGGGCGTATCCGATCAGGACATGTTCACCCGCGCCGCCGAGGAACTGAGCAAGCTCGATGATGGTGCGCCCTTCTATGCACTTCTGCAGACGCTGTCCAACCACACCCCGTATGCGCTGCCCGCGAAACTGCCGGTCACCGCGGTAGAAGGCCACGGTACGCTGGACCAGCATCTGACCGCTATGCGCTATTCAGACTGGGCGCTGGGGCAGTTCTTCGAGCAGGTCCGCGAAGAGCCCTGGTTCAAGCAGACGTTGTTCGTGGTGGTCGGCGATCATGGCTTCGGCGCACCGGAGCAGGTCACCGAGATGGACCTGCTGCGCTTCCACGTGCCCCTGCTACTGATCGCCCCCGGCATCGCCGAACGCTTCGGCAGCCGCCATGATGTGGTCGGTACCCAGGTCGACGTGGTGCCCACCATCATGGGCCGGATCGGCGGCGAGGTTCGGCACCAGTGTTGGGGTCGCGACCTACTCAGCCTTGCTGCGGACGATCCGGGCTTCGGCATCATCAAGCCTTCGGGCAGCGATCAGACCGTGGCGCTGATACGGGGGGATCGTGTGTTGGTGCAGCCTAAGGAGCAGCCTGCGCGGCTGTATCGCTATCGGCTGGGTCGCGAACCTGACGGCGAACGCGTCGCGTCGGCGGCAGATGAGCCGATACTGCTACGTCAGCTGCATGCTTACCTGCAGACCGCTACCGCCAGCCTGCTGGGCAATCGCAGCGGTGACCGCGAGAGGGAGCCGGCGGCACCCATCCCGCTGTCGCGGCTCGAGGATTGACCCGTTGCAGTACCTGAGTAGGGCAATGCGCAACTTGGCTCAGCCCTGATGCGCGTGCTCTACCTGTTCGAAGAAGCGCCGGAGGTCATTCTTAAGGGCGTCTGGGCATACGCCGCACTGACGATTCCCCGGCACGGCATGATCGATGAACTTGGGATACGGCAGATCCAGCGCGGCCATGATTTCCTTGAATCGCTCCCGCGTTATCGCTTCGCCTAGCCGGGGATTGCGTTGCTTTTCCTGTGCGATGGTCGAGACTCGGCGACCACTGTAGTCGTGGCCGGGATAGACCAGGGTGTCGCCCGGCAAGGCGAAGAGCTTGTTCCTGACGCTGTGAAACAGATCATCGGCGCTGCCGTTCTGAAAATCGGTTCTGCCACAGCCGTCAATCAGCAAGGAATCACCGCTGAACAGGCGATCCCCGAGGAGATAGGCAAAGTGCCCATCGGTGTGCCCAGGTGTATGCATGGGCGTGAAACGCAGGTTGCCGACTATGAAGGGGACGCCTTCCTCGATACCAACATCCGTGCAGGGTAGCTTGTCGATTGCTGGCCCCGCGATAAGGCAGCCTGTTTCCTTCTTCAGCTCCAGCGCGGCGGTGATGTGGTCGGCATGGATGTGGGTATCCAAGGTGAACGCCAGCTTCAGACCCAGCCCGGACAGCTCGGCCAGGTCGCGCTCTGTTGCGGAAATGACCGGGTCGATAAGGACGGCTTGGCCGGTGTTCTCGCATCCAAGCAAATAGGTATAGGTGCAGGAGACAGGCTCGAACAGCTGGCGAAATATCATGATGATCTCGGCTAGTGGTGAGAGTTAGCGGTCGCTGTTCAAGCGCACCGAACAGAGCATATTTCGCCGGGCAGCAGCCCCGACAGCATTGGGGGAGGTATCGACCCGAGCACAGTCCCCCACGTCCCTTGAGGCCACGGGCGCTAATGCGCTGAAGGGGTTGCCCTTGGCCCCATCGCACTGGCTGCAGTATCGATGACATTTCGATCTCCAGGTTCACGCCGGAAGGGCTGGCGCTGCGAGGTGAACGGCCAAAGCGAGTTAGGCGGCTCTGAGGGGCGTCGAGTTCCGACCGGACGTCAGGGGGCGAGCGTCCTGACATGGGTTGGTGCGAGTACGTTGACCCTGATGGCTGCGGGACTGTCAGTCGCTATGGCTCCGGTTGTACCAGCGGACATGGAGTCCGTGGATTGTCACCTCTGTCGCCGCGCTCGCTGGTTACGACGGCCGCGCCTGGCACCTTAGGGCTGCTGGCGACGAGTGCGGAGAGTGTCGGGGAGCGCATGAGCCAGCTGCTGCGCTGCAGTCAGCAACCTGTTGCTACGGCCCATAACCGCAGCACCATATCTAGCCCCTGATCGGCTTGGCGCGATGCCACAGGCGGCAGGCAGTAGCGAAAAGCATCAATCCAAATAGGTTTCCATTGCCGTAGCCAATGCGTCGAAGACCTGTTGGATGCGCGGTATGCGTCGCAGATCGCGGTGCGTGGCAATCCATACGTCAACGGCAAAATCCAGCGTGTCGGGCAGCACGCGGACCAGCCCGTCACGTGCCGCCAGCTGGCTTGGGCACACCCCTATGCCGATACCTGCGCGCAGGCCAGCCTGCTGAGCGAGGTGGCTGTCGGTACGCAATTGGAAGCGCTGCTGTGCGAGGGGAAAGCCCTGTTTGCCAAGCGTCTGGATGTCGGCGAGGTTGCAGTCGGGACCGATCATCGGCAGGCGCGCAAGGCTTTCCAGGCAGGTGGGGGTGCCATATCTATCAAGGAATTCCTGGGTCGCATACAGGCCAATCTGCAAGGCACCCACGCGCCGGGTTATCACGTCTGCTTCTGTCGGGCGGTGGGTGCGAATGGCAATGTCAGCTTCCTGCCGCGCCAGGGATTCGAGGCGGTTGTTTACGCTCAGTTCGAACGTCAAGCGGGGATGGGTACGGCCGATGGGCTGCAGCAACAGAGGCAGCACCTCAACACCCAGCAAGTCGCTACTGGCGATCCGCACCGTGCCGCCACCTGCTATCGCTTCGGAAGAAGCGGCCCGATTGAAGGCTTCGGCAGCCAGCGCCATGCTCTCCACATGAGCGATCAGCTCACGCGCGGTGTCCGTAGGCGTCAAACCTGTGGGGGAGCGGGTAAACAGTTTAATGCCCACGCTGCTTTCCAGCGCCTCGATGCGGCGGCGCACCGTGGCCTGTGCGATACCCAGCAGGCGTGCGGCCCCGGACAGGCTGCCGGTGCGCAGAACCGCCAGGAAGGCGCGTTGATTCTCCCAATGCAGGTTAAGAGAGCTCATACATTTCCTACTAGCGGCACAGCCACTTTAGGGAATTGGTTTCACCCCCGCGCTTAGAGCATGCTGCACGGCACAGCGGCTAACGTGTACGAAGGGGGGGTATGAATATTACCGGTGGATGCCATTGTGGCGCGGTGAGCTACGTTGTTGCCATGGATAACCTGCCTGCGATCTATGCCTGCCATTGCCTGGATTGCCAGACTGCCAGCGGCAGTGCGTTTGGCCTGCACGCGCTCTTACCCGAGCGGGTCGTGCAAATCACGGGTGAGCTGAGCGAGTATCGATATGAGGGCGCGCTCACGGCCAGTCGGCATTGGGTTTGCGCCCGGTGCCATACGCGTATTTGCAACACCAACAGCGCGGTTCCCGGCATGCGGGTATTGCGTGCCGGCACTTTGCATAACAGCGCTGCAATTGAACCCATCGCACACATTTGGGTGAAGCGTAAGCAGCCCTGGCTACAGCTTGCAGAAGGTATTGCGAACTGGCCAGAAAACCCGACGCCGGAAGCCTTTGCCCGAGTGCTTCAGGCACACCAGTGCGCACGCATTACCCTTGCCCCGGCTCGCCACGAATAGTTGCCGTCAGCAGCGTTTCGCCGGGGCGGGACTCGATCCGCAATTGCCCCCCCATGCGCTCGATACGCATCCGCATGCTGCTCATGCCGACGCCTGTGTCAGCGGTCAGTACGTCATCCACGTCGAAGCCCCGGCCGTTATCGGTCGTACGGATGGCAAGCACTAGCCCACGGGCGATCATGAGTGCCTCTGCCATGGCAATGCTCACATCGGCCTTTTGCCAGCAACACCAAAACTCCTCAATAATCCTGCGACCCCTTTAGGCGTCACAGTCAGCGCTCTGGAGTCCAGGTGGCGGCTGACCCAGCCTCTTTTCAGCATCAGCTGCAATAGCGCCGCGCCCAACGCGCCACCCACATGCGGTGATCTCTCGCTCCAATCCATGCACGGATACGCCAGGCGCCGGCGTTGCCGGCGCATAGCATCGATATCCATCCCCAGCCGCATCAATGCGTCAGTTCCTATTTCGGTTAGCTTGTAGTCGTTGTCCTGCGCCTGGATCCAACTCGCTTCGAGGAGCACATCATGAAGCCTGACAGCAACTTCTCCCGCGCAATGGTCGTAACAGGTTCTTGCATGCCTCAAGGCGTTAGGGGTCGAGGGCCTGAACGCAGCGGCGGAGCCCTCAGACAGCGATAGCAGCGCCTCCAGAACATGGGCTACCTGAGTGCTGGCCACCCTGTAATAGCGGTGCCTGCCTTGCACCAGGAGTTCAACGAGCCCCTGTTCACGAAGGCGGGCGAAGTGACCGCTGGCGGTGGAGGCGCCAATCTCGGCAATGGCTGCCAGCTCGGTCGCAGTACGAGCATGTCCATCCAGCAGGCTACACAGCATCCGTGACCGAGCCGGATCTGCGATTGCGCCTGCTACCGCGGCGAGGTAAGTATCGGCGGTTTCTACATGCATAGTTCGGCCTTCTCCGAAGTGTTCCGGTGTCACCTTCAGCATAGTCAGGTTCGGATCACGTGGACGGAGTCAGAATGAACCAATCCTTTTTTGGCAGGAAGGTCGTGGCAGCGGCATTTGCAACAGCGCTGTTCGGGTGGGGAATCGGCTTCTACGGTCCTCCGATATTTTTGTACTACGTAATTCAAAGAACTGACTGGACCGTGCAGCTGTGTTCTGCCGCCGTTACCGTGCATTTTCTCTCTGGCACGCTGGTGGTTGTGAACCTTCCCAGGTTGTACAAACGCTTTGGTCTCCCTCGGATCACTACGCTGGGATCTGTGCTGCTTTGCCTGGGCGTGTATGGCTGGTCGATTGCGGCTGAGCCTAGCCAGCTGTTTATCGCGGCAACACTAAGTGGACTGGGATGGGTCACATTGGGCGCAGCGGCAATCAACGCCATCATCGCGCCATGGTTCGTCACCATGCGTCCTGCCGCGCTGGCGATGGCCTATAACGGCGCAAGTGTCGGTGGCGTAGTTTTCTCGTTTGCGTGGGTCTATCTGATCAATTGTTTGGGCTTTCCGCAGGCAGCATTGCTGATAGGCGTGCTGACGATCAGCGTCACCGCGTTTCTCTCGCTAAGGGTTTTCGGTATTTATCCAGAGGATCTCGGGCAGCATGCGGATGGAGTCAAGGTCAGGCCTGCCGAGCCGGTTACTCTTTCGCCCACATCGACGAAACCCCTGTTGAGTAATCCCCAATTCGTCACTCTGGCGATCGGGATGTCGTTGGGGCTGTTTGCGCAGATCGGACTGATCGCACATATTTTTCTGCTCCTAGTCCCTGCACTCACCGAGCAGCAGGCTGGCCTTGCGATGGGATTGGCAACAGGCAGCGCAATCGCAGGAAGAGCGCTCGTCAGCAGGCTCATGCCGGTTAACGCCAACCGTCGAACAGTTGCGTGCATCTGCTACGCATGTCAGCTGGTAGGCTGCCTGATGATGTCGGGGCTGGATATACATCCTTCCATGGTTTGGGTAGGCATCGTCATGTTCGGCGCGGGCATAGGCAACGCTACGTCGCTGCCTCCGCTCATTGCCCAGATTGAATTTCCCCGGGATCAAACCCAGCGCGTGATCACCCTGATTGTAGCGACGTCGCAAGGCTGCTATGCATTCGCCCCGGCACTGTTCGGAGTGCTGAAATCGCTCGCCGATGGGTCTGCGCCTGCGGGGCTGCTATTCGGTTTCGCCGCCATTCTTCAGGCTGCAGCCATCGTCATCCTCACGCTTGGCACTCATTCGACGCGAAGAACATAAGCACAAGCCGGCTCGCCATATCCTGCCGAGGGTCGACGTGACGCTGTTAGGCAACCGCACCGGGTCACGACTGGCAGCGATTGCTAATGCAGCCCGACACGACCGACCGCTTCCGGCCACAAGCGCTTACCCCATCACCGACCATAGACGCATGGCCAACGACTTCTTGACCGCAGAGCAGGCCTGTCGCGTTTTCGCTCAGCCAATGCCGCGTTATAGCAGCGCGCGTTAGCGTGGCCCCGCGGCCCAGTCTCCGCCGTCAGGCCCTAGGCCCGAGTAGCTCCCGGCCCTTTGCCAGATAAGCAGCCATTTCCTCTTCGGGTACCATGCTTCCACCGGTTGCCCAGGCTAGATGCGTTGCCGCGGCCAGGCTCTGCGGTGAGCACCCGGCGCGTTGCCAATAATGCGCCTGGCCTTTTTCCAGCATCCGCGCAATACCCGGCACTCCCGCCAGCGCCGAGGGCTCCAGACGAATGCCTTCTTCGCGCTCCAGCAGCGCGAGCAGGGCGTAAAGCTCTTCATCGGTAATGGTGTAGTAACCGTTGATCAGGCGCTGCATGGCCTTGCCGACAAAGCCCGATGGGCGGCCGACGGCGAGACCATCGGCGCCAGTGATGTTGTCGATACCGAAGTCCTGTACCGCGACCTGATCATGCAGGCCGGTATAGACGCCCAGCAGCATGCAGGGCGAGTGGGTCGGTTCGGCGAAGATGCAGTGCACCGCATCGCCGAAAGCCAGCTTCAGGCCGAAGGCGACACCGCCTGGAGCGCCACCCACTCCGCAGGGTAGATAGACGATCAGCGGGTGCTCTGCATTCACCCTCAGGCCTGCTTCGGCCAGTTGTGGCTTGAGTCTTTCCGCTGCCACCGCATAGCCGAGGAAAAGGCTGGTGGAGTTTTCATCATCAATGAAGTGGCAGTCAGGATCCTGCTCCGCCTGCCTTCTGCCTTCGTCGACGGCCACGCTGTAATCGGACCTGTGCTCCACCACCATGACGCCATGGGAGCGAAGCTTATCCTTCTTCCACTGCCGGGCATCCGCAGACATGTGAACCGCCACCTCGAAGCCGAGGGTGGCGCTCATGATGCCGATCGACATGCCCAGATTGCCGGTGGAGCCCACCGCGATCCGATAGCGGCGGAAAAACGCCCGGAACTCTTCCCGGTCCAGCTTGGCGTAATCATCCTGGCTGCTCAGCAGCCCGGCTCCCAGGGCGAGGTCTTCGGCATGTTTGAGCACCTCATGGATGCCGCCCCGGGCCTTGATCGAGCCGGAAATCGGCAGGTGGCTGTCCAGCTTCAGCCAGAGCTGGCCGGGCAGATCAATGCCGTAGCGCCGGGCCATCGCTGCCTGCATCTTGGCTACGGCCCGGATGGGTGATTCGATGATGCCACCGGCCTGTTGCGTCTGCGGAAAGACCCGGGCGATGTAGGGAGCAAAGCGCGTCAGCCTGGCGCTGGCCTCCCGAACATCCATCTCGCTCAGCCCCACGTCCGCGAGTGCCTCGCTTACCGGTGCCACCGCAGGGTTGAACCACAGGGTTTCCTTCAGTGCCATCAGGTCCTGTATCAGCGGGTGTTCGCTTACCCAGTACTCCGGAACACCTGCTTTCATACTTTGCTCCTGCTGAGATCTGGCCCCAGGGTAAGCGTGCAACGGTTTTCTTGCTGCTGCGAACGCCTTCTACCCATTGGGCTGAGACAACCTCTGCCCATCTGACCTGAGCTGTGACGCCCAATAAAAATCTCAACGAAAGGGTAAAACCGCTCCGAAAAGCACGAAGAAACCACCACAGATCTTGTTGAAACGACGACCCAATCTCGCCAGCCAGGGCCTTACCTGATGGGCAGCGAAGGCAACGAAAAATTCCACTACAAACTCGACTGCCGCATAGGTCAGCGCAATTATCAGTGCCTGCACCAGCGGATTCTGTTGCGGATCCAGAAAGGGTGGGATGAACGCCGTGAATAGCAGGAGAGCTTTGGGATTCGACGCTGCTGCCAGCAACCCCTGTTGGAATAGGGCGCTGTTTCTGGTTTTTGGAGCGTCTGCAAGATCAATGGCCAGGGGAGCGGACCGCCAGAGATTGATGCCCAGCCAAATCAGGTAAAGACCGCCGATGACCTTCAATACGGTGAACAGGGAGACAGAAGCCTGGATGAGTGCCCCTAAGCCAAGGGCGCACAAGGCAACCATCGCAGTCAGCCCGATCACGCCACCGGCGATAGTGGACAGGGTTTTACGATTGCCGTGAATGGCCCCGTGTGTCAGGACCAGGAACGCATTGGGACCCGGCACCAGGGCGATGCCGCAACAGGTCAGCAGAAACAGCAACCAGACATGAAATTCCATCACTTCTCCGGGGCCAATCTTAGCCATACGGCAAACGCGAAATTATACTGCTGTGGCTCAGCCCTGTTCAGAAAAGCGGCTGCAGAAACCTCTACTCAGGTGGGTTGCGCTCGTACGCCGAGACTTGCCTCTAACGACTAGCTGGCGCGGCTGCGGTGCTGGCGCGTATCACCAGTTCGAAAGGTAGCACCAGGTGCTTTGAAGCAAGGGGCTGGTGCTCCGACACTGCAACCATCATCTCCACTGCACGCCGGCCGAAGTCTTCGGCTGGCTGGGCGATGGTGGTAAGTGGCGGGTCGCAAAAGGCTGCGAACGATATGTCATCGAAACCCGCTACGGATATCTGCTGCGGAACATGCAGGCCGGCCTGGCGGATACGGTGTATCGCGCCAATGGCCATTTCGTCGTTTTCGCAGAAGATCGCCGTCGGGCGGTTCGGCTGCGCGAGCAATAATGTTGCGGCATCGTAGCCTGACTGCAGGCTGAAATTGCCGCGACAAAGCAGGCTTGGGTCCGGCTCGATGCCGGCATCACGGAGCGCATCCTCGTAACCCGCGATGCGTTCTCGGGTCAAGGGGCTGCCCTGGGGTCCCTTGATCAAACCGATGCGTCGGTGCCCCAGGCTGAGCAGATGCTCAGTCATCGCACGAGCGGCGGCGCGGTTGTCCAGGCTGATGGTCGGGCAGGGCGCGTCATCGAGCACTTCGCACGCGTTGACCATCGGTGGCACACCCTTGCCGTGTGCGCCGGTATCTGCAAAAGGGTTGAAGGCGCGGAGCTGGATCACGCCGTCGGCCTGATGCGCGTGAACGAGTTCGGCGTACTCCATCTCCACCTCTTCACGGCCAAGTGTATTACACAGCAATACGCGGTAGCCGAACGCTTGCGCCGTTTCCTGGATGCCGCTGATGACCCGGGCAAAGAATACGTTGGCGATCACCGGTACCAGCACCACCAGGTTGCGCGTCTTGCGTGAGCGAAACTGAACGGCCATCAGGTTTGGCCGGTAGCCGACGTGTTCCACGGCGGCGAGCACTTTGTCGCGGGTATCCGGAGAGACCACGTTCGGTGTTTTCAGTGTGCGTGACACCGTGGCGACGGACACGCCGGCGAGTTCGGCGACCTTGCGAATGTTTGACATGACACCTCGTGGAACCCCGGTCGGAGCGCTTTGCCCAGGTGGATGGTGGCCTGAGCAGTTCACTTTTTCAGCTTTTTACACAAGCCCGCTAGCTTACCGCAGGGCGCTTCAGTGCCTATCGAACACAGCGCGCAAGCGAGGTCCTTCGGTGGCGCCACATATAGGGCTACCTATAGGGCTACCTATCTACTGTTCGCCGAGGCGGGCGGCGTTCGGCTTGTCAGGGTCAGTTGCGGCCTTTAATCACTTCAACGCCATGCAGCAGGCGTTCAGCGGCCTTCTTCCATTTGACAGTACGGCCTTCGTTGCTAGATTGAATGACGATGTAACCGGTTACATCGTTGATGTCCAGCATCCTTTCCGCACACGACTTGGAGCGATTTCCATGGTTTCAGCCCGCAAGGCAAAGGTCCGCATGGGCATGATCGGTGGCGGAGAAGGTGCGTTCATCGGTCAGGTGCATCGCCAAGCGGCGGGTCTGGATGGGCGCATCGAACTGGTCTGTGGTGCGTTCAGCCGAGATCCTGAGAACAACAGGCGCACCTGCGACGCCTTGGGTTTATCGCCTGAACGCTGTTATGGCTCGTGGCAGAAGCTGCTCGACGACGAACGTCGATTGCCGATGGAGCTGCGCGCGGAGTTCATCGCGATCGTCACGCCCAACCATCTGCATGCGCCGATCGCGGAGGCGGCGTTGCAGGCGGGCTTTCATGTGTTTTCCGAAAAACCTGCCGGGCGGTCGCTTCAAGAGATTCGGCGTGTGGCGCAAACACTGGCGCGCGGTGATCGGCTGTACGGCCTGGCACACACCTATCTCGGTTATCCGATGGTCTGGCAGGCGCGAGAGCTGGTCAGCTCCGGTGCGCTCGGACGGTTGCGCAAGATCTTCGTCGAGTATCCGCAAGGCTGGCTCAGCGAGGACAAGGCCGCGCTGGGCAGCAAACAGGCCAGCTGGCGCGGCGAGCCGGAGCAGGCCGGGCCCAGTGGCTGCATGGCGGATATCGGCACCCACGCATTCAGCCTTGCCGAGTTTGTTAGCGGCCAGCGTATTCGCCGAGTCTGCGCCACCCTCGCGGTGCATGTGGAGGGCCGGCAACTGGACGACGACGGCGCCATGTTGTTCGAAACAGCCGAAGGTGCGACCGGCGTGCTGCTGGCCAGCCAGGTCTGTGCCGGTGAAGAGAACGCGCTGAGGATTCGCCTCTATGGCGAAAAAGGCGGGCTCGAATGGCGTCAGGAAGAACCCAACAGCCTGATTCATCGAACGCTCGGCGAGCCCATGCGCGTCCTGCGCGCGGGTGTCGATCAGACCTGGTTGTGCGGCGAAGCCCGACGACGTCTGCGCTTACCCGCCGGTCATCCCGAAGGCTATTTCGAGGCGATGGCCAATCTCTACAGCGAGTTTGCTGACGCCATTCGCGGTGCTGCCAACCAAGGGGTTCCCGGCATCGAGGTCGGGCTACGCGGCCTGCAATTCATCGAGACGGTGATCGCCAGCCATCACAGCGCAAGCAAATGGACGCCGTTGGCGGACGTCGACTGACAGGAGCGAAATCATGCAGCCAGGCACCACCGGTAACACGCGCGGCCCAGGCATCTTTCTCGCGCAGTTTCTATCTGCCGAAGCGCCGTTCGATAACCTCGCCAACATGGCGCAATGGGCTGCCTCGCTAGGCTTTCGCGGCGTTCAGCTGCCGACCTTGGGCACCCAGTGCCTTGATTTGCGGTTGGCCGCTGAAAGCCAGACTTATTGCGACGAACTCAAGGGCATCTGCGGCGAGGCCGGCGTCGAGATCAGCGAGTTGTCCTCGCATCTGCAGGGCCAGCTGGTGGCGGTGCATCCCGCGTTCGATGATCTGTTCGATGACTTTGCCCCGGTGCAGCTGCGTGGCAACCCCAAGGCACGCACCGAGTGGGCCATTGAGCAGCTTCATCTCGCGGCACGTGCCAGTCAGCGACTCGGGTTGAAGGCGCATGCGACCTTTTCCGGTGCTCTGCTCTGGCCCTATATGTATCCCTGGCCGCAGCGACCACAAGGGCTGGTGGAGGAGGGCTTCAAGGAGCTGGCCAGGCGCTGGTGGCCGATTCTCGATGCATTCCAGGATGTCGGCGTCGACCTCTGCTACGAGATCCATCCCGGCGAGGACCTGCACGACGGCGCCACCTTCGAGCGCTTTCTCGAGGCTGTAGGCGGCCACCCAGGCGCCAGAATTCTTTACGACCCCAGCCATTTGCTGCTGCAGCAGATGGACTACCTCGGTTTCATCGACCGTTACCACGAGCGCATCGGCATGTTTCACGTAAAGGATGCCGAATTCCGCCCGAACGCTCGCTCCGGTGTCTACGGCGGCTATCAGAGCTGGATCGACCGCCCTGGGCGCTTCCGCTCTCTGGGCGACGGGCAGATCGACTTCAAGCAGATATTCAGCAAGCTCACCCAATACGGTTATGAGGGCTGGGCGGTGCTGGAGTGGGAGTGCTGCCTGAAGGACGCCGAACAAGGCGCCGAGGAAGGCGCACGTTTCATCCAGCAACAGCTGATAAACCGAACCACCCAAGCCTTTGACGACTTCGCCGCAGTGGCTGCAAGCGAGGTGCGCAACCGCGAACTGCTTGGCCTGGGCGACGTTTCCCGTTGACCGATGTGCACTAAAACAAGGACAAGATCATGAGCACTCTGAATGCACGGTTGAGCCTGATGATGTTCCTCCAGTTCTTTATCTGGGGCGGCTGGTTCGTCACGCTCGGCACTTTCCTTGGCAGTACGTTGGGCGCCAACGGCGGGCAGATCGGCATGGCCTTCGCGACGCAGTCCTGGGGTGCGATTCTGGCTCCCTTCATCATTGGGCTCATTGCCGACCGGTACTTCAATGCCGAGCGCATCCTCGCGATTCTCCACCTCGCAGGCGCGTTGCTGCTGTACATGCTGTATCGCAGCGAGGAGTTCAGCGTCTTCTACCCCTATGTGCTGGCCTACATGATTCTCTATATGCCGACCCTGGCGCTGGTGAACTCCGTGGCCTTCCGGCAGATGCGCGATCCGGCGCTCGAATTCTCGCGCATCCGGGTTTGGGGCACGGTGGGCTGGATCATCGCCGGCCTGGTGATCAGCTTCGTGTTTGCCTGGGACTCACAGACCGCCATTGCGGCCGGTGCCTTGCGCAACACCTTTCTGATGTGCGCGGTCGCTTCGTTGTTGCTGGGCCTTTACAGCTTCAGCCTGCCCAGCACGCCGCCGCTGGCCAGGAGCGGTCAGCAGAGCGGCCTCGGTCAGATGCTCGGGCTCGACGCGCTGAAGTTGCTGAAGGATCGCAGCTTCGCCATCTTCTTCGCCTCGTCGGTGCTGATCTGTATTCCGCTGGCCTTCTATTATCAGAACGCCAACCCGTTTCTGGCGGAGATTGGCGTCGCCAACCCCACGGGCATGATGACCCTGGGGCAGATATCCGAAGTGCTGTTCATGCTGTTGTTGCCGCTGTTCATCCAGCGCTTCGGGATCAAGAAAACGCTGCTGTTGGGCATGCTGGCCTGGGCGCTGCGCTATGTGCTGTTTGCTTACGGCAACAGCGGGGATCTGATGTTCATGCTGATCACTGGCATCGCCCTGCACGGCATCTGCTACGACTTCTTCTTCGTTTCAGGGCAGATCTATACCGACGCCAAAGCCGGCGAGCACTTCAAGAGTTCGGCGCAGGGGCTGATAACCCTGGCCACTTACGGCGTTGGCATGTTGATCGGTTTCTGGGTGGCGGGGCGGATCACCGATTATTTTTCAACAGACGCTGCCCATGATTGGCAAGGCATCTGGCTGTTTCCCGCAGGGTTCTCTCTGGCCGTTTTGTTGGTTTTCCTCTTCGCGTTCCGCGAACGGCATGATGCCAGGCTGCCTACCGCCAAATTCACCTGAAGGGTGGCCTTGGTTAGGTTGTCGGGAAGCGTCTATTCAACCAGGAGATGGCCAGGCGATTCAGTTCTTGCGGTTTTTCTTCGGGTGTCCAGTGCCAGCAATCGTCGATGACGTGGCGTTCAAGATCCGGAACATGGGCGTTCATGCCGTCCGCCATTCCGGGTCGAAGCACCACGTCGTGGCGGGCGGAGATCATCAGGGACGGGACGCGGATGGTCTGATCGATATCGAGTCCCGCCTTCCAGTTACGTGAAAGATTGCGGTACCAGTTTATCGCCGGCGTAAAGCCGGTGAGCTCGAAGTGCTTCGCGTAGAAGCCCAGTTCCTGAGCGTCAAGAACGTCGTTCCCGGGGAACTGAGCGGGCAACGGCTTGCCGTAGTACTCCATGTTCACGACCTCAGCCGGCAGCTGGTTCCACTCGGCGGCAGTCATCAAATCCTTGCGGTACGCGTTGCGCAAAGCCCCTTGCGGATTGCGGTTCATGGTGTCATCGGCCGTCTTCCCGTCCTGGAACATCAGGACGTACATATCGGGACTGTATATCTCGCGCATCTGGGCGACCGGATCGACCCTCTGATCCGCTGTGAAGGTCCGGCCTTGCGGTAACGCGGCGGCAACGAGGTCGGGATGCAGCCAGAGCATCCAGTGCGGAATGAACGGCGTATTGACAGCGATTACCCCAGCCACCCGTCGCTCATGCAGCAGCGGCATCTGCCAGGCCAGCAATCCGCCCCAGTCATGGCCGACGAAGACGGCTTTTTCGATCTCAAGTGCATCGAGCAGACCGACGAGATCGCCCGTCAGGTGCGCGATGTCGTAGTCCTCGACTGCTTGCGGCGCATCGCTTTGACCGTAACCGCGCAGATCGGGAACAACCACCCGATAGCCGGCGGCGGCTAAGGCTGGAATCTGCTGACGCCAGGTGAAGGCCAGCCCCGGAAAGCCGTGCAGAAGGACGACCGCCGGGCCCGATCCGGCCTCGTATACCGCCAGGTTGATGCCGTTGGATTTGACCATGCGAACCGGTGGCATCATCGATTGCCGGGCCAGCGCGGGAATGACAGAGGTCAAAGCGGCTGCACCCAATCCTGCTAGCACTGTTCTTCGAGAAATGTTGATCACGACTCTACCCTTGGGCGAGAGGTTCATAAGAGTAGTTATTGATCCGCAGAAAGACCGGTCGTTTCACCTCGGCAGCTGCGGTGGTGCTGATCGGTGTGGAGAGTCGCTACGCCCTACAGCGATTGGCCGATGCCTCGCTTCAGGTCGCCATCGTCATCAACCCTTCCCAGGATTCGGCGTAACCCTCTCCAGCTGCGGATATGCCCACTCCACAAAAGCCCTCACCCGCGGCGAGAGTTGCAAGCCGTGCGGGTAGACCAGCTGAATCGGTAGATCCGCCGGTTCGAACTCCCTGAGAATACGCACCAGGCGGCCGTCGGCCAGCTCATCCGCTACCTGATAGTGCGCCAACCGGGCAACGCCTACGCCTTGCACGCACGCCAGGGTGGCGGTGCGGATCTGATTGCAGACCAGCCGCGGGGAGATTTCTTCGGCCAGTTCTTTGCCCTTGTGCCGGTAGTACCAGCGCCGCCCATGGGCGGCGAAGGTGATGCAGGCGTGGTCGCGCAGTGAGGCTGGGTGGTCGAGGGCGGTGGCGGTACGCAGGTACTCGGGGCTGGCGCAGGTGACGAGTCGGGTAGCCCCGATCTGCCGTGCCACCATGGCAGAGTCGGGAAGGTGGCCGATGCGCAGGGCGAGGTCCAGGCGTTCGTCGAGCAGCGGCAGCACCTGGTCGTTCAGACTCAGCTCGACCCGCATGGCGCCGTGTTCCTTGAGAAAGGTGTTCACGACCGGCGCGACGTAGCGTTGGCCGAATTCCACCGGCGCGGTGATGCGCAGCAGGCCGCGGGCGATGCCATCCCGCGCTTCCAGGCGCTGCTCCATGTCATCGAAGTCGGCGAGCACGCGCCGGCTCCAGCTGAGGTACTCCGCGCCCTCGTCGGTCAGGGCCATGCGCCGGGTGCTGCGGTTCAGCAAGCGCACGCCGAGGTGGCGTTCAAGCGCCGCCAGCGAGCGTACCAGCGATGCAACGGATTGGCCGGTTGCGTCGGCGGCCGCACTCAGGCTGCCGCTGTCGACGATCCGAACAAAGTTGGCCATTGCCTTGAGCCTGTCCATCGCCACCTTCTTATATGTGCGTTTACTGCATAGGTCTTGTCAGGTGCGCACCATAGGTCAAATGCGCATGGCCGTTGAAACTGCAGGGACTGTCTTCACCCGGAGTTTCCCACATGAATCAACAATCCAACCCCGCTCGGATCCTGGCATACGACCATATCGGAATTCGCGTCAGCGACAAGCCGCGAGCAATGTCTTTCTATCAGGCGCTCGGTTTTGTGGAGAGCGCGAGCTTTCCGTTGTTCGAGGCCAACGAAATGCTCAGCCCCGATGGCGTTCGCATAAACCTGATCTTCAACGGTACGCGCATGCCCTATGCCCATAACGCTTTGCTGGATGCCCCGGTGAAGTTACCGGGCATGACCCATCCGGCGTTTATTGTCGACGACCTCAAGGCACTCGAGGCCTGGTTGGGCGAGCAGGGAATCGTCATCACCGAAGGACCGCATCACATCGGCCCGAGGAGGGTCGCGCTGTTCATTCGTGACCCTGACGGTAACGTCCTTGAATTCAACCAACTCGTTGATGGAGAAGAGAAATGAAACTGTACGATCTGGAAGCCTCAGGTAACTGCTACAAGGTGCGGCTGTTCGCTGCGCTGGCCAACATAGAACTGGAGCTGGTGCCGCTGGATCTGGCGAGCGGGGCGCACAAGAAACCGCCGTTTTCCGACCTGAACCCCTTGGGCCAGGTGCCTGTTCTGGAAGACGGAAAGTACGCAGTGCGCGACTCGCAGGCGATTCTGGTCTACCTCGCGGGTGCCTATGGCGGGCTGGCATGGTGGCCAGCGCATCCCCTGGGGCAGGCGGAAATCGTGCAGTGGCTGTCCTTCGCCGCCAACGAGGTTCAGCACAGCCTCTGTGCGGCGCGGCTGGTGCAGAAGTTCGGTTACGCATTGGATAAAGAGGCGGCGCTGGCGAAATCGGCCGAGGTGCTCTCCCAGCTCGACAAGCACCTGGAGCGTAACGACTGGCTGGCCATGGGGCGGCCAACCATCGCCGATTGCGCGGTCTACCCGTACGTGGCGCTGGCCCCTGAAGGCGGCGTGGATCTTACGCCATACCGCCACGTTGCCAGCTGGCTGAAGCGGGTAGAGGCGCTGCCGGGTTATCTGCCCAAGCCCTGATTCACGTCGATGATTACCTGGGCGCTCGGCTCGATTGGCACCCAGGCGATTGCCCCCTACGGATGGTTAGCGCGCCGCCGCCGCTTCGAGCGCCGCAACGTTTGCGCGGAGGGCAAGCGCATAACGGCTGCCGGGTTGGGTCAAGGTCCATGCTGTCCCGGCGCGTCTGGTAACGGTTAAGGGGCCACGTCGATGGTTGCGTTTTGCGCACCTGGCGTGAAGCGCTCGATCCTCTGCATTGCTCCCCACTTGTCCAGGTGTAGCCGCATAAGGTCTTCGGCGAGCACCAGTTTGCCGTTGTAGTGGCGAAGCGCTTCTGTGCGGATATCTTCGATGGAAGGTCCCCGCGCAGGCCCGCTCTGATAGCGCGCGCTGAAATGCGTCAGCACCAGATTGGGCACGTCGGCCTGCTCGGCGAACGCGGCCACAGCGGCAGCGGTGCTGTGACCAAAGTCATTACGTGGGCCGCTCGCTATGGCCTGGGTATAGGTGGCTTCATGAACCAGTACCTGGGCGCCCGAGCAGGCCTCGGCCAGCAGCTCGGGGCGATCGTTGTCGCCGCCGATGACGATGCGCCGTGGCGGGCGGGCGAAGTCGAGGTAGTCCTCGCTGCGCAGCGTGCGGCCTTCATGCTCTACATCGAAACCGCGCGCCAGCTGGCCCCAGAGCGGGCCGCGCGCAATGCCGTCGCGCTCCAGACGCTCGATGGCAAGCTTCGGATCAGGGCGCGCTTCGGTGAAGCGATAGCCATAGCTGGGCACGCGGTGGGAAAGGGCGGTGGCTTCGACGCGGATGTTCGGGCTGCGCCACTCGCTCAGTGTTTCGACAGCATGGAAGTTCAGCTCATACCCCAGCCAGCTGTGGCTCATTTGCAGCGTCGCCCGCACCCAGGCCTCGATGCCTTCGGGCGCGATGATATCCAGCGCAGCCTTGCGGCCCATCATGCCGGCGCTGGCGAGCAGGCCAGGCAGCCCGTAGCAGTGGTCGCCGTGCACATGGGTAATGAAGATCGCCCGCAAGTCATGCAGCGACAGTGGCGTGCGAAGCAGGCGATGCTGGCTGCCTTCGCCGCAATCGATCAGGTACCAGGCCTTGCCGGTGTCTTCCAGCAGTGCCAGCCCGCTGACGTTACGGGCCTTGGTCGGGGTGCCTGACGAGGTGCCGAGAAATAGCAGGTCCACGTTTTCGCTCCAGTGTTGTTGCGCGCCAGTATGGCGCAGGGCACACCACACTGGACATGGACCTGCTGCGCACACCGCGGGTCAAGGTTGCGCGCAGTTGACCATCCAGGACACGCCGAAGCGGTCGGTCAGCATGCCAAAGCGCTCGGCCCAGAAGGTTTTTTCCATCGGCATGACGATCTGCCCGCCCTCCGCAAGCGCGTTGAACAGACGTTCACCCTCTGCAACGCTCTCAGGGTGAAGGCTGATTGAGCAACCCTTGATGCCCTCATAGGACGCACCGCCGCAGAACTCGCCGGGCAGCGTGTCGGAGGCCATCAGGCAGTGATCCTCCAGGGTCAGGCAGGTGTGCATGACCCGGTCGCGGTATTCGGCGGGAAAGTGTTCGGGCTCTGGCGCCTGGGCGAAAGTCATCGTCTCCAGAGCACCGCCCAGGACCTGCTGGTAGAAAGTGAAGGCGTCGCGGGCTTGGCCATCGAAGGTGAGGTAGGTGGAAATCTGCATGGTTGTGTTCTCATGTCAGTGGGTGATTTGCGCACGCAGGCGCTCTTCCTGTTCGCGCAGTTCGGGAGTGAGTTCGGCGCCGAAATCCTCGGCTTCGAATACTTTTCGGATTTCGATTTCCGACTCGCCAATGGCTGAACTCGGACAGCGCTTGACCCATTCGATAGTTTCTTGCAACGACCCGGTCTGCATTAACCAGTAACCGGCCACCAGCTCCTTGGTCTCGGCAAAGGGGCCGTCCAGAACGGTACATTGGCCATTGTTAAACCTGACGCGTGCGCCCTTGCTGCTGGGATGCAGGCCTTCGCCGCCAAGCAAAACGCCGGCGTTGGCCAGCTCTTCGTTGTACTGGCCCATGGCCGAGAGTACTTCCTCGCTGGGCATGACTCCCGCTTCGGTGTCACGGCTGGCCTTGATCATCACCATGAAACGCATCGCCTGACTCCTTATTCGAATGGATGAATGAGCCCAGACGGATCTGCACGATGTCCGCTGGCTCTGCTCATTGGTCGAGCGGGCGAAGAGCAAATCGACATGGCATTGGCAAAAAACGAAAGCGCCGGGATACCAGACGCCTACCGCGAGATCAGGGTCAACGGAGCTTCCTAAGGCCACCTTCGTCGTGGAAATCATAGTCGGCAAGCCGACTTGGCCGATCATGTGGTTGGGTGAGAACCACTTCCCCTTGGCAGGTAACCCCTTCTGAATTAGCGCTTCCCGCTTTTCATGAGATGGTCGGCAAGCGCTTGATAGGCCGGCAGCGAGGTTGGATCGTTGTCGGAATTCTTGGCGGAGGGGTGGGATGCAAACCGGGCTATGACCATGTCGGCTGTCGGGTCTATGTAAAGGCTCTGCCCGTGCACGCCGCGCGCGGTGAAAGCACCGTTGGCGTTGTGCAGAACCCACCACATCGCTCTGTAGCTGGCGCCCGGCAACGTGCTATAGCCTGCTTTCGCGAACGCCTGCTTATCGCCCCCAGCGCGAATGACGCGAACGACTTCAGCAGGGAATAGACGTTTTCCGTCGTACTCGCCTTCATTCAGCATCAACTGACCGACCCTGGCCATGTCGCGCAGGCCGGCGCTCAGCCCACCCCCTGCGTAGGGTATACCCAGCGCGTCAACCGTGTAGTAGGCGGCTTGTTCGGTGCCCATGGGTTGCCACAGACGTTCGGATACCAGCTGGTTGACCGACTTGTCGGTTACCCGAGAAATGATCCAGCCCAGGGTGTCGCTATTGACTGTCCGGTAGCCGAATGCTTCTCCATGCTCGCCCTTTTTTTTAACGGTTTGCAGGTATTGGAAATAGCCGACCGGCCCTTTGTAGTCAGCAGGCTTGGGCAGTGGATTGGCAGCAGCGCTGTAAGCCCAGATCTGCGAGTGGGGATCGTCGTAGTCTTCGCTGAAGTCGAGCGCGGTGGTCATGTCCATGACCTGCCGTACGGTGGCGTCACCGAAAGCGCTGGAAGCCAACTCGGGGATGATCGTTGCCACTCTGGCTCGATCGTCGAGCCTGCCTTCGGTAACCAGTATTTCGGCCAGCAGCCCGGTCAGCGACTTGGTCATCGACATCGCGGCGTGTTGGCTCTGGTCGTCAAGGCAGCCAAAGTACCGCTCGTAAACGATATGGCCCTGGTGCATCACGACGATGCCGTCGGTGTAATTCGCCGCTAGCGACTGTTCCCAGGTCATGGGCACGCTTGCACCAAGCGGTGTGAACTGGACCGAATCAATGGAGCTAACCAGCGCCCGGGGCAGCGGCACCGGCGCTCCCAGGCCCCGACTAACCTCGCAGGTAGGCAACAGCTCGCGCATATGACAGACCGTCCAGCGCAGCTTGGGAAAACTGAAGTAGTTCGATTCCGGCTGACCGATCAGTTTGTCCGCCGGGGGAGGGAAACCTTTCATCCATCCCAGCCTGTTCGGATCGGATTCCTCCGCCGTCAACTGTGCCTGAGCCGGGGTGCACAGGCCGGCCATGCAGATTATCGTGCCGAACAACCTGGGCCGAAAGCGATGCAGGCGCATGGTTGAATGCCGTATCAAATACTGGTGAAGGGCCGCGCAAGGCAGCCAAAAGAAGGGCCTTATGCCTGCCATGTAAGCACCTCCAGTTTTCATGTCGCGAGGCAGGCGGCAGCCGCCCGCTACGCGTTCTATCCATAACCCTAGATCAACATCCGGCACTAGGCGGGGGGGTAAACGGCACTGGCTGGTGGCGGCTGATAGGTGGTATCGACAATCATGCGGGCCGTTTCGATGGATCGGGGCGTCACCGGCGAGCTGCACTATGCTCAACGCAGCGCAGGCCTAGGTACCTGTCGCGTTCTGGATTACGACCTGAGGCGTTCGATATGCTGCTGATCCTCATCCTGCTGGTACTGATAGCCTTCATCGTCTATTCAACGGTGAGCTGGAAACTGCATCCTTTCCTCGCGCTGCTGGCCGCCGCGATTCTTGCTGGGTTCGCGTATCAGGTGCCGGCCGGGGAAATCCTCAAAACAGTAGCGTCGGGCTTTGGTGGCATCCTCGGTTATATCGGAATCGTCATTGCGCTGGGCACCATCATCGGGGTGATCCTCGAACGCTCCGGGGCAGCCATCACCATGGCCGAAAGCGTGATCCGCCTTCTGGGCGAACGCTTTCCCACGCTGACGCTGTCAATCATCGGCTATCTGGTATCGATCCCGGTGTTCTGCGATTCGGGCTACGTCATCCTCAACTCGCTGAAGAATGCCCTGGCGGCGCGGATGAAGGTTTCGGTGGTGGCAATGAGCGTGGCACTGGCCACCGGCCTGTACGCCACCCATACCTTCGTGCCGCCAACGCCCGGCCCGATTGCCGCGGCGGGCAATCTGGGGCTGGAAGGTTCGTTGGGGCTGGTGATTGCCGTTGGCTTGCTGGTGTCGGCGGTAGCTGCGCTGGCCGGACTCTTCTGGGCCAACCGCTTTCTCAAGCAGGATGACCGGGATTTGCTGGAGGAAGCCCCCAGCGAGCTGCTCGCCGAGGATGTCGATTTCGAGACATTACGTGCCCGCTACGGCGTGCTGCCCAGCGCCTGGCAGGCCTTCGCGCCGATCTTCGTTCCCATTGCGCTGATCTGCATCGGTTCGATTGCCGCCTTGCCGGGCAGGCCGCTGGGGGAGGGCATGGTGTTTTCGGTGTTGAGCTTCCTTGGCCAGCCAGTGGCTGCGCTGCTGATCGGTCTCGGCTTCGCCTGCACGTTGCTCAATGGCGCGGACAAGCGCCAGCAGTTTCATGATCAGGTGGCCGCCGGTATCGTCGCGGCGGCGCCGATCCTGCTGATCACCGGCGCCGGCGGTGCATTCGGCGCGATGCTGAAGATAACGCCGTTGGGTGACTACCTCGGCCAGAGCCTGTCGGCGCTGGGTATCGGTCTGTTCATGCCCTTTATCGTCTCTGCTGCGTTGAAGACGGCGCAGGGCTCCACCACCGTCGCGCTGGTCACCACCTCTGCGATGGTCGCGCCATTGCTCGGCAGTCTGGGGCTGGACAGTGAAATGGGCAGGGTGCTGACGGTGATGGCCATCGGCGCGGGCGGCATGACAGTGTCCCATGCCAACGACAGTTTCTTCTGGGTGGTTTCGCAGTTCAGCCGTATGAAAGTTTCCACGGCCTACCGTGCGCAGACCGTGGCCACCCTGATTCAGGGCGTGGTTGCAATGATCGCCACCTGGCTACTGAGTCTGGTGCTGCTCTAGGGTTGTCCAACCAACCGATAGCAGCGGAGGAATGATTCAGTGTGAGCCGTTGTGGCTAGCGGGACTGACTCCCGCCCGACAGGGTCTTGATCATCGCCACCGTCAGGTAAAGCCGCGGCGCGATGCTCGACAGCTCCACATATTCGTCGTCGGCGTGCAGGCCTGCGCCTACCACGCCCATGGTTTCCAGCACCGCTGGTTTATCGCTGCCAGGCACATAGGCGTAACCGGCATCGGTGCCGAAGCGCATGGCGATGGGCTCGATGGTCTTGCCGATTTCGCCGTAGAGCTTTTGGGCCATTTCGGCCAGCTGATCCGAGCCGTCATTTTTCGCCAGGGGTGGGCGACCCTTGTCGATCCGCAACTCCACCGTGGTGTCGTCGATGAGCGTGTCCTTAATGATGCCCTGGGCATAGGCGAGGACGCGGTCGTATTCGCTCAGGTCCGAGTAGCGCATATCGGCTTCAGCGGTGGCGCTGGCCGGGATGATGTTGCGCTTCTCGCCACCATTGATCATGGTCCAGTTCACCGTGGTGCCTTTGTCTGGATCGCCCAGGTCCTTGAGCTGAATGAGCTGATGCGCCAGCTCCATCACGGCGTTGCGACCGTCCTCCGGGGCCGAGCCTGCGTGGGAAGACTTGCCCTTCACCTCCAGCATCACGGCATTGATGCCATTGGTGGCGGTGGTCACGGCGTCCCTGTCTGGCGGTTCGTAGGAGAAAACGTAATCGTGCTTGCGGGCGAGTTCGGCAATGATGTTTTTCGAGCCGGCCGAGCCCGTTTCTTCATCTGGATTGAATAACACGGTGAGGGTGCCGAAACCGTCGAACCGCTGGTCCTGTAGCAGCTTGATCGCATGCAGGATCATCGCCACGCCGCCTTTGGCATCTGCCACCCCCGGGCCGTAGGCGCGAGTGTCATCCATGCGGAACGGTCTTTTAGCTGCGGTACCTTCGGCGAAGACCGTGTCGTAGTGGACCATCAGCAGGAAGTTCGCAGTGCCGGAGCCCTTCAGTGTGCCGATGATGTTATCGCCCGCCGATGGCGTTGCCGGTGTGGTGGCGACCTCTGCACCCAGCGCTTGGAGGCGTTCCACCAGCATCTGGCTGACCTTGGCGAGCCCCTGCTGCTGGCCGGTGCCGGTGTCCACCGCCACCAGTGCTTTCAGCGTTTCGATGTAGGCAGGCTGCTCCGTTTCGGCCTGCTTGAGCAGCTGGCTGGGCTGGAGTTCGGCAGCGAAGGCGGGAAGGGCGAACAAGCCGAGCGCGAGGGCAGCGGCGATGGAGGAGCGTCTAGCGTGCATGGAGGCCTCGTTCGTTTTGTGGCTGTCGAGGATGAGAGGCTCGGTAAGCGCGCATGTTCCGCCAGGCTGGCGGCGGTCGGCGTGCTGCGGCTTCTGTCGGTTTTTCGTCAGAGCGTATATGGTTCTGGATGAACCAACCCACGACGGAGCCATCGATGAGCCTGACCGCGCCTTACGATCCGCAGAACATTTTCGCCAAGATCATTCGGGGGGAAGCCCCGTGCTACAAGCTCTACGAGGACGATGATGTGCTCGCCTTCCTCGATCTGTTTCCGCAATCCTTGGGTCATACCCTTGTGATTCCCAAGCGCTCGGCTGCCTGCAACCTGCTCGATGCGGACCCCGAGGCGTTGTGCAAGATGATTAGGGTGGTGCAGCGTCTTACCCAGGTGATCGTCGACGAGCTGCAGCCGGACGGCGTGCAGGTGGCGCAGTTCAACGGCGCGCCGGCGGGGCAGACGGTCTTTCACATCCACATGCATATCGTCCCGCGCTATGCCGGGCAAGGCGTTGGCGTGCATGCCGCGCAGCAGGCAGACCAGGCCGAGCTGGAGAAGCTGCAGAAGCGCTTGGCGCAGCGGATTGCCGCCTCGATGTGAGTGTGTGGCTGGCGGCTCAGCCGCCGGCCAGTTGCGTCAGCGCGTGCAGGACCAGGCCGACCAGTCCGCCCACCAGGGTGCCGTTGATGCGAATGAACTGCAGGTCCTTGCCGACGCTCTGCTCCAGCTGCTGGACCAGCTCGGTACTTTCCCAGTTTTCCACTCTTTCGGCGATGTAACGGCCGATCTGTCCGCGGTAGCGCTCCAGCATTGTCGGCGCGGCGGCCATCAGTTGCTCGTTTATCCAGCCCCGCATGGCGCTGTCGGCGGCGAGCGCATCGCCCAGTCCGGCAGACAGTTTGACGATGCGCTTACCGATACGTGACTGGTCGCCGCTGGCCAGATCCTGCTCCAGCCACTCGGTGAGTTCCTGCCAGAGGCTTTCAAAATAAGTGCTAGTGGCAGGGTGCTCCAGCAGCTGCGCCAGGATTCGTTCTACTTCCAGCGCGTATGACGGGTCATGTTTGAGGCGCTCGATGTACTCGCTGACATGCTCGTCGAAGTGCTGGCGGATCAGGTGCTCCGGGTCGGCGGCGATCTCGGCGATCAGCACTGACAGGCCGTCGACGAACTTGTTCGCCGACCAGCCGCCCACCGACCTGCTCAGGCCGAGATAGCGCAGGGTCCGGATTTCCGAGGCAATGGCGTCGGCGATCAGGGTGCGGGTTTCCTGATCCTGCATGATCGAATCGAGACGGATCAGCAGCTCGTCGAGTAGCGCCTGGTGACGGCCTTGGCTGGTCAGCACATCCAGCGCCTGTGCCAGCGGTGCGGCAAGATCGAACTTGCGTAGGCGGTGGATGACCTTGGCCTCGACGAAGCTGCGCACACGTTCATCGTGCAGCGCGGACACGCCGAAATGCGCCACGCCCGTAAGCTGGCGACCAACGGCTTCGGCGTTGTCCGGATGGCGCAACCAGCCCGCCAGACGCCCGGCGAGGTCCAGCTCGGCAAGCTTGGTCAACACCAACGGCGTGGCTAGAAAGTGCGTGGTGATGAAGGTCGAAAGATTCTCGCCGATGCGTGCCTTGCTGCGCGGGATGATTGCCGTATGTGGAATGGGCAAGCCCAGCGGTCGGCGGAACAGCGCGGTGACGGCGAACCAGTCGGCGATGGCGCCAACCATCGCGGCCTCGGCAAATGAGGCTACATACCCCCAGGCCGGGTGCCGGCCCTCCATCATGGTGGCCAAGGTGTAGAGCAGGGCGGCGAACAGCAGCAGAAGACCCGCGACCAGCTTCATCCGTGAGACCGGTGATTGCCATATGCTGGAGAGCGGCAGCATGGAATGCCTCTTTGTCGATGGCGGTGGGAACAAGGTGTGCTCAGTGGACAGCAGCGCATGTCCCAGGGTCGGTTTCCCGCTACGCAAGTGCTGCGGCAAGCTATATGTGCGTCGCGCTCTGGCGGCTCACAACTGCCGAAAACCTTCGTCTTTTCTTGGAAGATGGTGGCTGGGGCAACTGTTTTGGCCGACGGCCTGCTGGTGTTTGCGGGTTGATTCGTTGCGGGGCGCTTCGCCCACCCAACCCCTCCCCCCGAGGGGAGAGGGTGTCAGGAAAGAGCACCTGATAACGGAGGCTTAGAGTGCGTCTTCTTCCTCGCGGATCAACACGTATTCGCCTTCAGCATCGTTGAGACAATCCCAGACGTAGTACATAGATATCTTGCCCGGTGCCTCCGTTACGGCGGCGTAGTCCCCAGGCACCGCGATAAAGGCTGCGCCAGATTCCGGTGCGGCTTCGCAGGCAATGCGGGCGGTGACGAAGGCCTCGGCGGCAGTGCCGTCGAAATAATCTTCCCGATCCTTGGCATCCCATTCGGCAGGCGCCTGGAACGGCCCCTGAAACAGGATGCGTGCGTCGCCAAGGTCCTGTTCTTCCGCTTCCGTGTCGTATTCGTCAGCACGATAGAGGGTGCATTCGAGTGCGTTCGGGTTTTCAAGGATGGCAGCGCGAGATTGAAGAGTAAGAGGGTGCATGAAATCTCCGACTGCAGTGAAGTGAAGCGGCAGTGTGGAGCAGGCGAAGCATGGGTGCAAATGACTCAACTCGCTTTCGCCGGACCGTTGGCAACCAATCTGGTGAACGCTACGCGCCGGACTGCCTCCAAACACAACGGACCACAGCTGAGTGCGAGGCATCCATGAAACAGCATCAGGACCAGCCAGGGGCAACCCCGTCGACAACCGAAGAGGAAACCCAAACGACCCTGACCGATGCCGGCGAAAAGAAAGCTGATGAAGACCCTGATTTCGATGAGCAGGTACAGCCGGAGGATGACAGCGAGCCGGAGGTACTGCCGGACGATCCGGATATCCAGGGTGTCGATGGCTCTGGCCAGCCAAGCTAAACGCTGACTTGCGCTGCCCTTGCAAGGTGCGATACGACACGCCGAGTGTCGGCACAAACCAACGCGGCGGCAAAAGGTAATTTCCTTCAATACCTGCAGCTCTCCGGCGTCTAGCATGCTTCCAGTCAATCAATCGAAGCAGAGCTTATGGACCCCTACCTTTCCATGGCCGTCTTCGCTCTGGCGTCTTCTATCACGCCGGGCCCGGTCAATCTCGTGGCACTGAACTGCGGCGCACGCTTTGGCTTTCGCGCGAGCCTGCGGCACATTTCGGGCGCGACCCTCGGCTTTACGCTGTTGCTGCTACTGATTGGGCTTGGCCTGTACCAGCTGATGGAAAGCGCCCCGGGGCTTATGCGGGTGATCCAGTGGTGAGGCGTGGCCTTTCTGCTGTACATGGCCTGGCGTCTGGCGGCTGATGACGGTCGGCTCGAACCGGATCAGGGGCGCGGCGGGCCATCGGTGCTGGAAGGCCTGTTGATGCAGTGGCTCAATCCCAAGGCGTGGCTGGCATCGGTGTCGGGAATGGGGTTGTTCGCGGCGGATGGCAACCTGCTGCGAGTGTGGTCGTTCGCCGGTCTGTACTTCTTGATCTGCTACGCCTCTATCGCTTGCTGGGCCTGGGCGGGGGCTTGCCTGAGCCGCCATCTGCAGCAGGCCGCACGGGTGCGCTGGCTGAACCGAACGATGGCGCTGCTGCTGGCTGGCAGTGCGCTCTACCTACTGGCGGGTTGAGCGGTCGCGATATTGTCCAGGCGTCGCCGCCAGCTGGCGCTTGAAGGTGCGCTGAAAATGCGCCTGATCGGCAAAACCCGCCGCCAGCGCCACCTCGGTCAGATCCCGATCCTGCTTTAGCCAGTGCTGGCTGCGCTGGATGCGCCGATTGAGCAGGTAGGCGTAGGGCGTGATGCCGTAGTGCTGTTTGAAGGCGCGGATCAGGTAGGACGGCGACAGCCCCGCAGCCAGGCAAATGTCCTCCAGCCGTAGTGCCTGAGTGCAGTGATCGGCGATGTAATCGGCAGCATCCTGCAGCTGCCGTAGCGGCTCGGTGTTCGATAGCGCGGGGCCAGGACTCAATGTCTGCTGAAGCAGGCTGAAGAACTCGATGGCAACGCTCTGCTTGTGCAGCGTTTCGATCTGCGGATCAAGCAGCGTCGCGTGGAACCGGGTCAGACGGTCGTATAGCGCGCAATCTCGGCTGAGGATTGGTGAGTACGGCGTGAAGGTCTCATCGCCGCTCGCACCTAACTCGTTCTGCAGCTTGCCGAGCCAGGCTGCATCCACATAGAACATCAGGTAGGACCAAGGCTGACCGTCGATGGGATTGCAGGCGTGTACGGTCTGCGGATTGATGATCACCACTGCGCCCCGGTCGAGCCGCTCGCGCGCATCGCCGTTGAAATAAGTGCTGCAACCGGCTGTGATCGCGCCAATCGAAAAGGTCTCATGGCAATGCGGTGCGTAACAGACCTTGCGTCCATCCTCCACCGCACGGGCCTCGATGAAGGGCAGGTCGGCGTCGCGCCAGAAGCGTGGCTGGGTGCGCTCCTATGTATTGCTGTTCATCTGGGACCGCCTTGGTTGGAAGGTTGCGGCATGCCGAGACTGTCGCCCATCGTGGCGGTTAACCGCAAGATCAATAGCCAGTCGACGGCGACCCCGAGCGGATGCAGCGTTGCCAGGGTGCGTCGAGGCACGCAGTCTGCTAAAACCTCTCAGGCAACGCTGCGTTTCTGCGCAGCGTCCCTGAAGGAGTGTCTATGCGTCTGATCCTTGCTCTTACTTCGCTGCTGTCGCTGACGGCCTGTTCCTCTTGGCACGCCGATCCGGAGGATGTGGTGCCGGTACCTGCGGATCGGGTGCTGGCTTATCAGGAGCCGCTGCAGGGCGCCGGAGAGGTGGTGGTGACGCGAGATTTCGGCTGGCGCGGCGGTGGTTGCTATATCGCCCTGATGATCGATCGCGAGTTGGCCGCGCGGGTACATGTCGGCGAGGAGGTTCGCCTGCAGGTGCCGGCTGGCCAGCGCATTGTCAGTATTGGCGTCGATCCGATGGACGATACCCTTTGCGGAAAGCTGAGCCTGCGTCGCGAGAAGCTGGCGCAGGTGGAGGCGGGGCAGACGCTGAACTACCGGATCATCGTCGACAACCAGATCGGCTTCGATATCGTTCCGCAGAAGCCTTGAAAGGCTCACCGGCATTGCCTGTCGCCATCAATTCAGTGCCGGTGTCACGCGGGGTCTAGTCGGCTCAACAGCGCCTGGGTGTCGGCGGCGCCCATCATGGCGGCGGCATCCAGCGGCGTCGCGCCATTGGCGGCTCTGGCGTGAGGGTTGGCCCCTTGGCTGATGAGGTACTCGACGATTTCGGTGCGGTTGAACATGGCGGCCATCATCAGTGCCGTCTTGCCGTCGGGTGATGCGCCTTCGACGTCGGCGCCGTGTTCGATCAACAGCTTGACCATCGCCAGGTCACCTTTGAAGGCAGCGCCGGCCAGCGGCGTATGGCCTTTGTCGTTGCGCAGTTGCGGGTCGCCGCCGTGTTCGAGCAGCACGCGCGTGGCTTCGTGATGCCCGTGATAGCTCGCCAACATCAGCAGGCTGTCCCCGTTGTGGTTGCGAATATTCGCGGGCAACCCCCGGCCGAGGAGGTCGGCCAGACGCTCGGCATCACCGCCGCGGGCGCTGTCGAACACCTGTTCGGCGAAGGCGAGAGCGGCATCGTCCAGGTCGGGTGTTGGCTTGTCGGTTGGGCTCATGTCTGGCTCCTCGGCGGGGCAGGATCGCTGGCGGAATTGCCAGCGGCGGACATTGTGCCAAGCGTTCCGCGAGGTTGCCCGCTGTGCTTGGCTATGTGACGCATAGCCCCACTCAATAGTGCCGTCGAACCCGCGCTCAAGGCATACGCAGAGACCGCCGGTGTTTCCGCGCTGTGGCAGTGAATCAGCTGTGGCAGAATTCGTTGCCTTGTAGTCGGATCGCCTCCATGAAACCTGAAGACCTCGAACGCCTGGTGACCCAGACGATGCCCTACGGGAAATACAAGGGGCGGCTGATCGCCGACCTGCCAGGTAACTATCTCAACTGGTTCGCCCGGGTCGGTTTTCCGCCCGGAGAGATCGGCCAGTTGCTGGCACTCATGCAGGAAATCGACCACAACGGACTTTCGCCGCTGCTCGATCCGCTACGCCGTCGCTGAACCTCAGTCGCCAAGTTCCGCCTGCAATGCCGACAGCGCCGGGGCCGCGTAGATGCCCACTTGCACGGCCAGCTCCATCATCCGATCGACATCGCTGGTGTAAACCAGCACTGCCTGCAGTTCGTCGTCCAGCGGTTCGCTGAAGTCCACCAGCGTGTAACCACCCTTTTCCGGGTAAAGGCTGCTGAGCTGAATCTGGATGCGGTTGAGCGCCTTGAGTGGCTCGGTCTTGGCCAGCTGCTTGGGCTTGAGCACGAAGGCGACGCTCTCGCCGAAGGACGCGACGATCTGGCTGAACAGCTGCTCGTAGTCGTCCGCTTGGAACAGTACGGTGTCCGGCAGGCTGCCCACCACTACCCATTCTCCCAGAGGAATGGGGAAATCCTCGTCGTAGTTGATGTCCGGGTTGGCTTGCAGGAATGCCTGCGGGTCGGCATACGCCTGGGCGGCTTCGTCAGCCACCCGGGAGATCTCTTCCTCTGTCATGCAGCCTGAGCTGATGAGCGTGAGCAGTTCGGTGAGCTGGTCTTTCATGCTGGATGATCCTGCGTAAGGGAGCGCAAGGATAACCAAGGAACGCCACTGAATGTCAGCGCTCGGGCTGAGCGTGCAGCTTGAGACAGAAGCATGGTCGCGCCAGCAGGTGCTCTTCATGAATCGACCGGGCGGTCACGAGAAAATCCACCGCAAGGATTAAGTCTTAGTGCCAGAAACCACGTCATGTTACGGATTCTTTCAGCTTTTCATGCACAATAGCCGGCAAAAGAAGCGCTGCGCGATGGGGTTGTGGACCATCGGCTACTTCGCTCGCCAGACCAGATCAAGCCAAATATTCAAGAGGAACGACAGTGCATAACGTCGTCATCAGCGGTACCGGCCTTTACACCCCTGCCCAGAGCATTTCCAACGATGAGTTGGTGGAGTCTTTCAACACCTATTCCCGTCGTTTCAATACCGAAAACGCCGCTGCCATCGAAGCGGGTCAAGTGCAGCCGATGCCCGAATCGAGCTCCGCCTTCATCGAAAAAGCCTCAGGTATCAAAAGTCGCTTCGTCACCGACAAGGCCGGTATTCTCGACCCCGAGCGCATGGTTCCTAGGATTCCCGAGCGCAGCAATGACGAGTGGTCGATCCTCTGCGAGATGTCGGTGCAGGCCGCGGAAGAGGCATTGGCGCGGGCGGGCAAGACCGCTGCGGACATCGACGGTGTGATCGTCGCGTGCTCCAACCTGCAGCGCGCCTATCCGGCCATCGCCATCGAAGTACAGGCAGCGCTGGGCATCAAGGGGTTCGGTTTCGATATGAACGTGGCCTGTTCCTCGGCCACCTTCGGCATCCAGAACGCGGCCAACTCGATTGCGTTGGGCCAGGCCCGGGCGATTCTGATGGTCAACCCGGAAATCTGCACCGGCCACATGAACTTCCGTGACCGCGACAGCCATTTCATCTTCGGCGATGCCTGCACGGCCGTAATCATCGAGCGCGCCGATCTAGCGACCTCCGAGCATCAGTGGGAAGTGGTCAGCACCAAACTGGTGACCGAGTTCTCCAACAACATCCGTAACAACTTCGGCTTCCTCAATCGTGCCGCCGAAGAGCACATGAACGATCCGGACAAGCTGTTCGTGCAGGAAGGGCGCAAGGTGTTCAAGGAAGTCTGCCCGATGGTCGCTGAGCTGATTGGCGTACACCTGAAGGAGAACGATATCGCCGTGGATTCGGTCAAGCGCTTCTGGCTGCACCAGGCCAACCTCAACATGAATCACCTGATTGTGCGCCGCCTGTTGGGCCGCGACGCGACCGAGCAGGAAGCGCCGGTGATTCTCGATACCTATGCCAACACCAGCTCCGCGGGTTCGGTGATTGCCTTCCACAAGCATCAGGATGACCTGCCCAGCGGCAGCGTGGGCGTACTCAGCTCCTTCGGTGCGGGTTATTCGATCGGCAGCGTGCTTCTGCGCAAGCGCTGATCCATTCGTCAAAAAAAGCCCTGCAAGCCCTGGTCTGCAGGGCTTTTTTCGTTGTGTGCAGGCCTTTTCGCAATGAGTTCCCCTGTCATAAAAACTTTATGAAACAGCCGCTTCGCTGACATATACCGTCGCCAAGATTCCCCACAACACAACAGAGCCATCTCGTGTGTTTCCGACGCTAAACATAAGGGGAATTTTGATGATTCGTAAGCACTTCGCCGGTGTTGCCGCCAGCGCTCTCGCTCTGGCCGTATCGGCCCAGGCTTTCGCCGGTACCGTCACCACCGACGGTACCGATATCGTTATCAAGACCAAGGGTGGCTTGGAAATAGCCACTACGGACAAGGAATTCAGCTTCAAGATCGGGGGACGTCTGCAGGCCGATTACAGCCAGTTCGATGGCATCTACACGGACAATGGTAACAGCGCTGATGCGGCCTATTTCCGCCGTGCGTTCCTCGAGTTAGGTGGCGTGGCCTTCACCGATTGGAAATACCAGTTCAGCTACGATTTCTCCCATAACTCAGGCAACGCGGACGATGGCTATTTCGACGAGGCGTCCATCGCTTATACCGGCTGGAGCCCCGTGCAGATCAAGGTCGGCCGCTTCGATCCGGATTTCGGTCTGGAAAAGGCGACCAGCTCCAAGTGGGTTACCGCCCAGGAGCGCACCGCCGTCTATGACCTGGTCGACTGGGCCAACAGCCACGGCAACGGTCTAGGAGCACAGATTTCCGCGTCCATCACCGACTCCCTTTATGCTTCGGCCGGGGTCACCGCGAAGGACAACAATAACGACGACGGCGAGAGCACCAAGCAGTTCAACATGCGCGGCGTATTCGCTCCGCTGCACGAGGCAGGTAACGTCCTGCATCTGGGTGCCAACTACGCCCAGCGTGATGCGGACGGCGAAAACTTCGATGCGCGCTTCCGCTCCCGCCTAGGTATGCGTGGCGTAGAAACCATGGGCGGTAATGATGCCGGTGCCAACGGCAATCGCCCGATTTTCGGTGGCTTCAACAACTCGGCAGACGGTTCCTGGGACAAGGATGCTGCATGGGGGCTGGAAGCCGCCTGGGCGACCGGACCTTTCTCGCTGCAAGGCGAATACATAAAGCGCAAGCTGAAGGCCGACAGCGGTACGCTAGACGATATAGATGCGGACGGCTTCTACGTGCAGGCCGCCTATACCCTGACGGGTGAGGCGCGTGGCTACAAGCTGGGTCGGTTCGATGCGATCAAGCCGCAGAACAAGCAGATCGGCGCTTGGGAAGTCTTCTACCGCTACGATGATTTCACCGTCGAAGACAGCAATGCCGTCACCAGCCTGACCCGTGATGCGGGCGACACCGAGGCCAAGGTGCACAACCTGGGCGTCAACTGGTACGTCAACGAAGCGGTGAAGCTCAGCGGCATTTACGTCAAGGCCAAGACCGACAACGTCTACAACGCCGCGGACGGCGTTCGTACCGGCGATGACGATGGCGATGGCTTCGTGTTCCGCGCTCAATACGTGTTCTAAACATCACCTCATCCGTGATGCTCCTTTGACCCCGCCTGTTGGCGGGGTTTTTTTCGTGATGGCACCGCCCTGCAAGGCGCAGTCGCGATTGTCACCAGGGCTTTTTTTCATTCGCTCGACAGGCCAGACTGTAACCATGCCTATCCAGACGATCCCGAGCCTTGGCGAAGTCGACCCCAAACACTGGGACGCGCTACTTCCCGATGCCCAGCCTTTCCTCCGTCACGCTTTTCTGTCAGCTCTCGAAGACAGCGGCAGCGTCGGCGGGCGCAGCGGTTGGCGGCCCGAACATGCATTGCTGAGCGATGACAGCGGTGCCTTGCGGGCGGCGCTGCCGCTCTATCGCAAGGGCCATTCCTATGGCGAGTACGTGTTCGATTGGGCCTGGGCCGATGCCTGCCAGCGCGCCGGCATTCGCTACTACCCCAAGTTGCTCTGCGCGGTGCCGTTCACCCCGGTGGCCGGGGCGCGCCTGCTGGGTAATGCTCAGGCCGCTGGCGAGTTGATCGCCTGGCTGGCCGAAGGGCTGGAGGCGAAGGGGCTGTCCGGTGTGCATGTGAACTTCACCGAGCCCGAAGGTGATGCCTTGTTGACTGGGCGAGACGGCTGGCTGGAGCGTATCGGCTGCCAGTTCCATTGGCATAACCGCGGCTACCGTGACTTCCAGGATTTTCTCGATGCGCTGACCTCGCGCAAGCGCAAGCAGCTGCGCAAGGAACGGGAACAGGTCGCCGGGCAGGGGATGGAGTTCGACTGGCGCGAGGGCCATGAAGTCAGCGAGGCAGAGTGGGACTTCGTCTACGCCTGCTACGCCAATACCTACCAGGTCAGGGGCCAGGCGCCCTATCTCACGCGGGCCTTCTTCAGCCTGCTGGCCGAGCGCATGCCCGAGGCGATCCGGTTGGTGCTGGCGAAGCAGGGCACGGTTCCGGTGGCGATGGCCTTCAGTCTGATGGACGGGCAGAGCCTGTACGGCCGCTATTGGGGATGCCTGGGCGATTTCGACCGGCTGCACTTCGAAACCTGTTTCTACCAGGGCATCGATCAGGCGATTGCCACAGGCTTGCAGCGCTTTGATGCCGGCGCTCAGGGTGAACACAAGCTCATTCGTGGCTTCGAGCCGGTAATCACCCGATCATGGCATTACCTGGAGCACCCGGGGTTGCGCGCGGCGGTGGCTGATTTTCTGGCGCAGGAGCGCCACGGCATACTGGCCTATGCGCGGTCTGCGCGCGAGGCGTTGCCCTATCGACAGACGGACAACTAGCTGCGCCTTCGGCACCTGTCCTCACCCCGGCAGGCTGTTCACCTTGTGGATGTTCAACATCTTTTGCAGCTCGCCCCGGATGAAGGGATCGTCGCAGCCGGGCAGATACTCGCGCAGTTTGCGAATTACCCATTGCTGGCCGCGGTCGATGAAGGGAATGCGTTCTTCGAGCGATTCGATGGCCATGGCCTTGTCGTAGAAGGCGCCAATTTCACGGTTGGGTTCCAGGCTGAGGTGCTTGAGGCAGTTGAGCACCAATTTGCAGCTGTCGACTTCGCCCTGGCGGATTTGCTCCAGCAGTTGGCGCTGCGCCGTGTCGTTGCATTGCGCAAGGCTGTCGCTGGCGACTTTGGCCCCGGCACGCTCGGCACTGAGTAGGTCCTGAAGCAGTTTGGCTTCGCCTTCGGGAGTATTGAGCGGGGGGTTTGGCTGGGGATTCATGTGTATCTCCTTGTAGGCGAGGCGAAGGGCGTGGGTCTCATGCCCGCGCCCTTGCTGAACGAAGCGGAGTTACAGCTTTTTCGCGGAGATGATTTTTACCGGTTGGAGCGGGACGTTCTGCATCATGCTGCGGTTGCCGGTGGGTACCTGGGCGATCTGGTCGACCACATCCATGCCGCGCACGACCTTGGCGAATACTGCGTAGCCGAAGTCGCGGCTGCCGTGGTCGAGAAAATCGTTGTCGCGGTGGTTGATAAAGAACTGGCTGGTGGCCGAATCGACATTCTGAGTGCGAGCCATCGCAACGGTGCCACGTACGTTGTGCAGGCCATTGTCGGCTTCGTTCTTGATCGGCTGGGCGGTGGGTTTCTGGTTCAGGCCTTCGTCGAAACCGCCGCCCTGTACCATGAAGCCGGGGATCACACGATGGAAGACGGTGCCGTCATAGAAGCCGCGCTCCACGTAGCCGAGGAAGTTCTCGACGCTGATAGGAGCCTTTTCCGCCTCCAGCTCCAGTTCGATTTCGCCCATGCTGGTGTTCAGCAGCACGCGGGGGTTTTCCGCTGCCAGCAGATTTCCGGCGAGCAACAATGAACAGGCGGCGAGTAAGAGTCGTTTCATGGGGTGTTCCTGATGGTATTGGAATTATGGGCCGGCTTGCCGAGAGCAGATGGCGATTGCGCATCGTACGTCTTGATCAGCTCGATGAGAATCCGGGTAGCGGGGCCGAGTGGCTTGTCCGGATGAGTGTATAGGTAGAACTGTGGGCGACGAATGCTGCCTTGGACCAAGGGCAGTGGTTTGAGGACGCCTTCGGCCAGCTCGCGTTCAATCATGTGCTGCGGTAGCCAGGCGAAACCCAGCCCGCTGCTGACGAAAGCCACCGAGGTGGCCAGGCTGCCCACCGTCCAGCGCTGTTCTGCACCCAGCCACCCGGCGTCTCGCTGTTGGCGCTGGCCAGAATCGCGTACCACCACCTGCATCTGGCTCTGCAGGTCCTGCACGCTAAGCTTGCGCTGCAGCTGATGCAGTGGATGGTTGGCATGCGCCACGGCGATGAACACCACGGTGCCCAGCTCTGCCCCCAGGTAGCCGGTGATGTCCAGACCGGTGATGGCCAGGTCAGCGGTGCCGTCCTTGAGGATTTCCTCGACCCCGGAAAGGACTTCTTCGCGCAGGCGCACCCGGCAGCCGCGGCTTTTCGGCATGAATTCGGTCAAGGCGCGAATCAGGCTGGCGTTGGGATAGGCAGCGTCCACCACCAGCCGCACTTCCGCTTCCCAGCCTTGCTCCATGTGCTGCGCCAGTTCTTCCAGCTGGCTGGCCTGGGTAACCAGCTGCCGGGAACGGCGTAACAGCACCTCGCCGGCCTCGGTGAGCACAGCCTTGCGCCCCTCGATACGCAGCAGCGGGATGCCCAGCTGTTCCTGCATGCGCGCCACGGTATAGCTGACCGAGGATTGCGAACGGTGCAGTACCTCGGCCGCCTGGGCAAAACTGCCATGATCGACTACCGCCTGCAGGGTCCGCCATTGATCGAGCGTCACGCGGGGTACTTTCATTCCATTGTTTTCCTCTCGCCTCTGTCTGGTACGCTGGCCCCCGCTTGTTCGAGGAGCCTGCCTGATGAAAAGATTCTGCTTTGCCGCGCTTGCCATGTTCCCACTGACTGCCCTGGCCGTCAGCTATCCGATAGAAGTGGAGCAGCAGCTCAACGGTGCCGAAGTGCTGGTGTCCACGGAAGTCATAGACCGGGACATGGCCGGCTTGCTGTTGCAGAACTACGGCGCGACGCCCGTTGCCTGCAGCGCCGTGTTCCGCAACGGGCCCGAAGCGCCGCGTACCCGTCGCACCTCGTTGCAGGCCGGCGAGCGCAAGCCGCTGACGGCCAAGTTCAAGCGCGACGTGATTCGCCTGCGTATCAAGCTGACCTGCGAACCCGCCTGAGCCTCGTCCGGGCTCCATAACCGGGCGCCGTCACGGGAGCCCTCCGCACGCACTACGCAAGCAACGCGCGCCTTTGGCAGGCAGACCGGTTAACCTATGCATCGTTTTTTTTGACTTTCCGAGGTGGCCCCCCTTGTTTGACCAATTCGCCCTGCACGAACGCCTGCTCAAGGCAGTCGCCGAACTTAAATTCGTCGAGCCGACCCCGGTGCAGGCTGCGGCCATTCCTCCAGCGCTTGAGGGGCGTGACCTGCGGGTAACCGCGCAGACCGGCAGCGGCAAGACCGCAGCGTTCGTGCTGCCAATGCTCAACCGCCTGATCGGCGATGCGGTGGTGCGCACCGATGTTCGCGCGCTGATTCTGCTGCCGACCCGTGAGCTGGCGCAGCAAACGCTCAAGGAAGTCGAGCGTTTCTCGCAGTTCACTTTCATCAAGTCGGCCATGATCACCGGCGGCGAAGACTTCAAGGTCCAGGCGGCGATCCTGCGCAAGGTGCCGGACATCCTCATTGGCACACCTGGACGGATGATCGAGCATCTCAATGCCGGCACGCTGATCCTCAAGGACGTCGAGCTGCTGATCCTCGATGAAGCCGACCGCATGCTCGACATGGGGTTTGCCGAGGATGTTCAGCGCCTGGTGGGCGAATGCGGCAAGCGCCAGCAAACCCTGCTGTTCTCCGCCACCAGCGGCGGCGCAGCCCTGCGCGAGATGGCCGCCAGCGTGCTGCGCGACCCGCTGCACCTGCAGCTCAACCGCGTCAGCGAGCTGAACGAAGGTACTCGCCAACAGATCATCACCGCCGAAAGTGCTGAGCATAAGGAAAAGCTGGTGCATTGGCTGCTGGCCAATGAGACCTACAAGAAGGCGGTAATCTTCACCAATACCCGCGCCCAGGCCGATCGTCTTTATGGTCGGCTGGTGGCGGAAGGCGTCAAGGCCTACGTGCTGCACGGCGACAAGGACCAGAAGGATCGCAAGCTGGCCATTGATCGGGTCAAGGAAGGTGGGGTGAAGGTGCTGGTGGCCACCGATGTGGCGGCTCGCGGGCTGGACATCGAAGGGCTGGATTTGGTGATCAACTTCGACATGCCGCGTTCGGGTGACGAGTACGTGCACCGCATCGGCCGTACCGGACGTGCCGGGGCGGAAGGGTTGGCGATCTCGCTGATCTGCCACAACGACTGGAACCTGATGTCGAGCATCGAGCGCTATCTCAAGCAGCGTTTCGAGCATCGCGTGGTCAAGGGATTGAAGGGCAGCTACATTGGCCCGAAGAATCTCAAGGCCTCGGGCAAGGCGGCCGGGACCAAGAAGAAAAAAGAAGACAAGAAAAAAACCGGCGACAAGAAGGCCAAGCCCGCTGGCAAGCCGACCGCAAAACGGCCGAAGAATGCCAAGCGTGAGGCGCCCTCACAGGTAGTCAGCGGTGACGGCATGGCGCCGCTGCGCAGGAAGCCCGCTGTCTCCTGAGCGACGGGCCTGGGTAATCGTGCTAATTACTGACGCGGTTCGGCCGGGGGGAGGCCTGCTTCCTTCTCGGCTTGCTCGATATGTTGCATGCGCCGCTCATAGGCTTCGCATTCGCTGCCCAGCTCATCGGCGGTGCGCTTGTTTTCCACTTCACGCAACTCCTGGTTGATCTTCGCGGCTCGCTCCGGGTCGCCTTCGGTGAGCTGGGCGACCCGCTGGGCAAGCCGTTCGGCGCTTGCCTCGACTTCTGCGGCGCTGCAGGCGTAAGCGCCTTGGCTGGCCAGCAAAGCGGCGGCGAGGGGAATCATTAGATATTTCATGTTGTGCTCCGTTCGACGTCCTGTCTGGTGGATCGCCGGCGCGCCGCTTTAGTTCAGCGCTTCGTCATTGCGAACCATGCCAGGCGCGACGAGGTCCGTATGCCATGAGCTGCTTGAAGCGGCGCCAAGCAAACGGAGAATGGCCATGAGTTACGACTGGGATCTGATGTTGCGCCTGCTGCGTGAAGTGCAGTACTCGGGCCGCGAAACCTTCACGCCACGGCAATATGCTGATGAGTACGCCTTAGCGCTTGAGCAGGCAGGCAAACCAATCCCCAATGTCGATTCGCTGAAAGCCGAGGCGCAGGATTACGAAAGCCTTCTTTTCGAAGGTGGCTTCCTGGCGTCGCGTCCTGAAGAGCAGGGCGGCAACGGCGAAAACTTCGTCCTGACTGCACGCGGCCAGCGGTTGCTGGCCTTTCTTGAGGATGGCAATGCAGAGCAACGCCAGCGGCTCGATGACGAGGGAAAGGCTGCGCTTGTGCCCGAGGTTTTCGATGAACTGGAGGCGTGAGCAGCCGACCAGCGCGAGCTGTATCCGATCGTTAGTGCTTATGCTGCAAGCTCTCGACAGTCAGCTCCAAGGCTTTGCGCATATCCAGCCGAGCAGAACGCCCGATGTCGCGGTCATCCAGCTGATAACCGCGTTCTGATGGCAGGATCGGGGCGGTCAGGTCATCTGCTTCGGCAGGCTCGAAATCACTGTCGCGGCCAATGGTCATCGCGCTGCGGCGCAGCAGTTCGCGAACCTGTGACGGCTCCAGGCTCGGGTTGATCGACAGGATCGCGCCTACCACGCCCGCGACCATTGGCGTGGCATAGGAAGTGCCGCAATGGATATCCCCGCGCTTACCTTTTTCCAGCGTCGCAGCGCGCGTGCAGGCCGAGGCGGTGATGTCGACGCGTTGGTCGAGGTTCGATGAGGGCCGTCGGGTCACGTATTCCGGGTGGTCCACAGGTACATCGCGTTCGTGATCACGCTCGTGCCCGCCCACCACCAGCAACTGGTCGGTGATGAACGAGGAGGGCAGCCGGTAATCGTCCTGGCTGGAACGCGCCGAGCCGTTGCCGGCTGAATTCACCACCAGCACATCTGGGTGTTCACGCCGCAGCCAGAGAAAGAACTCTTCAAGCAGCTCCTCATAACCGCTCATGGCGATACCGGAGCGGATCAGAGAGTCGACCTCTTCGCCTTCAATATCCAAAGTGCCCACGCGATGGATGCCCCAGCTCCAGTTCAACACGCGTACGCCATCTTCGACGAGGTTCACAGAGGCGGCGATATTGGCCGTGATGCCGGCATCGGAGTTGCGTTCGACGATTACTTCGAAACCGCTGCCTGCTTCCTCCAGCGCGCTGAGAAAACCACTGTCTTCCACCTCCTCATGGCGGGCCGCGAGGATGGCGGTGACGGTGGTGCCATGTGCTTCCGGTGTCTCGGCATCCCTTGCGTAGACGCAGGTGCGCGGCTTGCCTGGATTGCAGTCGCCCAGGTAGTGGGCGAATTCGGGCGCATCGAAATCCACGTCTCGCTCAATGATGCCGATGCGTACAGGGGTGGTCTGGATCTTGTCTCGATCGGAAGCGAGGCGATGCTGATAATAGGCAACAGCATCGACAAAGCGATTGGATACCCACTCGTTGTTGCGCGGCTTCTTTTCCCGGTCCTGCTCGATCGGCTCTTCGGCGCCGGACTCCTCAATGACCACGGCATCTACGCTGACCTCATTACCCAGGCGCAGCACCATGGCGTCACGTTCGGTCAGGTTCTTCACTGGCAGGCGCAGCTGGTAGGTATTCAAGGCCGGTATGGCGCCAACGACCTCGGCGTCATAGCGCTCCGCGAGGCGGCGGGCTTCCTTCAGGCCATCGTACTTTTCCTCGACGATCAGGCTGATCAGGTCAAGGTAGGTCGTCTGACCGTCCATGTTCTCGGCCACCTCATCGGGACCGGCTGCCAACACATGGCTACGGTTGACAGTCAGCCATACAGGGTTGCTCTTGCGACCTTCCTGCTCGAGCCAGAGCGGGCCGCTGCGGTGGTCTTTCGCATTCAGCTTGAGGCGTATGCGGTTGTCCTCGTCGTGTTGAATATCCAGGGGCTTGCCGGCAAGCAGGACGCGCAGGTCACCCTTGCCGATACCTGAGCCGCGCAGGCAGAAGTTCAGCTCATCCGGGGCAAAGAGGTCGCCGCAACGCTGCAGATCCTTAAGCCGCAACGGCTCCTGCGCAAAGGCAGCGTTTACCGCCAGCGACAACAACAGGCCGGCAAGAACGCGTTTTTTCATGAGCGACGCTGTAAGTAATGCACGCTGAACAGCGCTTGAGGATCGGTCCATTGGGCGCGGCAGTAGAACCCGGCGCTGTCGGCCAGTGCCGCGAAGGACCCCAGCGTGTATTTATAGGAATTTTCGGTGTGCAAGCTTTCGCCCGCATCGAAATGAAATCGCTGTCCTTCCAGCATCAAGTCCTGGGATTGGCGACTGACCAGGTGCATCTCGATACGCGATTCGCTTTCGTTGAAGAAGGCGTGGTGGGCGAAACGAGATGGGTCGATATCGCACTTGAGCTCACTGCGGATGCGTTGCAGCAGGTTGAGGTTGAAAGCCGCGGTGACGTGGGCGCGGTCGTTGTAGGCGGCTTCGAGCACCTGCTTGTCCTTGATCAGGTCAACGCCTATCAGCAGTCCGCCGCCAGGCGGAAGAATTTCCTGCAGGTGGCCGAGCAGCCGGCGGGCCTGTTCAGGGGTGAAGTTGCCGATGCTGGAGCCGGGGAAAAATACCAATGGGTGATGGGTCTGGAAGCCATCGGGCAGTTTCAGCCCATCGCAGAAGTCGGCGCAGGCGGCATGCACTTCCAGCCAGGGGTAGTCCGCTGCCAGCCGCTGGGTACTGCTGAGGAGAAAGTCTTCAGAAATGTCGATGCCCAGGTAACTGATCGGCCGCAGCCGCTCCAGCAGCAGCCGCACCTTGCGGCTGGCACCACTGCCCAGTTCGATCAGGTCGGTCTCGGGACCGGCGATAGCGAGAATATCTTCGGCAGCGGAGGCGAGGATCTGCTCCTCGGTGCGAGTCAGGTAATACTCCGGTTGCTGGCAGATCTGCTCGAACAGCTCAGAACCGCGCCGGTCGTAGAAGAACTTCGGTGATAGTTGCTTGGGCGAGGCAGCAAAACCGGCCAGTACCTCCTCACGCAGCGAAGCAGCGTGGGGTTGTTGAACCTGATCGTGGAAATGGATGGCAAGGGCCATTGTCAGAGCTCCCGAGCCAGGCGCAGCCCGGCGAATTGCCAGCGCATGGCCGGCTGAAAAAAGTTGCGGTAGGTGGCGCGAACGTGGGCTTGCGGGGTGGCGCAGCATCCGCCGCGCAGCACCATCTGGCCGGACATGAATTTGCCGTTGTACTCGCCAAGGCTGCCCGGCAATGGGCGAAAGCCGGGGTAGGGCCGATAGGCGCTTGCGGTCCACTCCCAGACATCACCGTACAGCTGCGCCGGACCCTCCTGGGTACCGTTCGCGGCGGTCGGATGCAGATGGTCGCTTTCCAGCAGGTTGCCGCGCACGGGTTGTTCCGCTGCCGCCACTTCCCATTCCGCTTCACTGGGCAAGCGGGCCCCTGCCCAGCGGGCATAGGCGTCGGCTTCATAGAAGCTGACATGGCAGACCGGCTGGTCGAGTTGCAGTTCGTGCAGCCCACCGAGGGTCATCTCGCACCAGGCGTTGTCCTGGCGTTGCCAATACAGTGGCGAATGCCAACCGGTCTGTTGCAGCAGTGCCCAGCCATCGGAGAGCCATAGTTCGGGCCGGGCATAACCGCCATCGGCGATGAACGACAGGTATTCGCTGTTGGTGACCAGACGGTCGGCGAGCTGGAAATCCTCGACGAATTGCCGATGCTGGGGCGTTTCGCAATCGAAAGCGAACCCCGAGCCATCGTGACCGATATTCTTCACGCCCCCGCCAAAGGCGTGCCATTGCCCACGTTGGGTGTGAACCGGCGGCGCCGGCCTCAGGTCGTCTCGGTAGCTCGGCTGGAACGGGTTCTGCGCCAGGATGTGCTTGATGTCCATAAGCAGCAGTTCCTGGTGCTGCTGTTCGTGCTGTAGACCCAGTTCGACCCTGCGCAGGATTTCCGCCGCATGCGGCGCTGGCGGGTTCGTCAGCAGCTCGCCCATCGCCTGATCCACGTGGTGGCGATAGCGGTAGACGTCGGCTACCCCTGGGCGCGAAACGAGCCCGCGCTGGCTGCGCGGGAAGGGTGTGCCATGGGTTTCGTAATAGGAGTTGAAGAGGTAGTCGTAGCGTGAATCCGGTGTCCGATATCCCTTGAGATAGGCCTTGAGCAGAAAGGTCTCGAAGAACCAGCTGACATGGGCCAGGTGCCATTTCGGCGGGCTGACCTCAGGCATGCTCTGGATTACATAGTCTTCAATCTGCAGCGGCGCGCAAAGGTTTTCGCTGAGTGCGCGAACCTGCCGGTAACGATGAAGCAGCTGATCGAAGTTGGCGGATGCTGATTGCTGGTGCGATTGATGCGCCAGATTGCCCATGGGCGTGCTCTCGTTTCGGGTGTCTGGAGCGGATTGGAATCACCTTCTATAGCGACCCGAAGCGCGACGTAAAAGTTTCGGTCGAAGCGGTTGCGCACTACCCAGCGGCACCTTTGGGTGGGCGTAGCGTCGAGGGCGAGGATCCGCTGCGATCCTTCTTGCGACTGCTCAGTAGTTCGGTGGCGTCTCAGGAATACCGCTGCCATCGGTGATGAACGGCATGGTCCAAGGTTCTAGTCGACAGCCCTTGCCCTCCACATCAAGTCGCGCCTGTTCGAGCATTTCGCCGAGCCGCTGCGGGTCGCTGTACTGGCTGTTGGGAACCGCGGTCATGCGCATCACCTCGGCGCCGTCGCCGTTCATCACGGTGAAGCCGAAACTGTCTTCCTCGGGATTGGCGCTGGCCACGCAGCCGCAGGGTAGAAAGGCCTCAGAGGTCAATGTCATGGCTCGGTCGAGGGTCAGGGAAGGGGTGATCATGGCGAGTTCCTGTGCAGGTTGGCTATGCGGTGGACCCTCGTCGGGCTACACCGTTCCTGATGCCGCAGGCGCAGCTGCATTCGGTTCCTGCACGGCGTCGCTCAGGCAGGTCATCGCACCGAGATCGCTGCGCAACCTGTGCAGGCGCTGACTCAAATGGCTGCGCTGCTCGTCGCTAGCCATCGCATACAGATCGCTGATCAGCACCAGGGTCTCTTGCTCAGTCTGTGGGTAGGTGCGGCGATACGTCTGCGTCCAGAATGATTCGGGATCCTGTAGCAACCGTTCCAGGCGTGATGCGAAGTCAGGCTCGTGACGCTGTCGGGCGACTTCGACGAGCGCGGTTTGCCACTGTTTGCGGTTATCCAGCCAGCGGGCGTTCTGCTCGCCGAGCGCATGGGACCATTGCAGGATGCGTTGCCGTTGCGGGGCATCCAGGCGGCCGGTCCAGTACTCGACGCGCTTCTGCATGCGCTCGGCGCGCTCGCGAATCTGGCGTGGGAGATCCGGCGCGACGAATTTCTCGTGTAGTTCCTGATTTTTTTCCTCGAAGGTGCGTTGCAGCCGCTGAACCTGGGAGTCGTCGAGGTCGCCGACCAGTTCGGTGACAGAGGGCGTGATTTGAACGGCTATGGCACGGATCGCCTGGTGCATGTTTCGCTGTTGGACACGCAGAGTTTCGACGTCGATTTGTCCTTCGTCGATCTCGTGCTGGAGCCTTTGCATCCCCTCCAGATAGATCGGCAACTGACTGCTGCAATGCCAGGCCAGGTGCTCGCGCAGCTGCGCCTTGAGACGCGATTGCTGGGCACTGTTCATGTCCAGATAGTCGTTCAGCGTCCAGGGGATCAGTATGTCCAGATTGCGATAAGCGAGATTGATGCGACTGCAGGCGCTCAGCAACAGCAGTGCGGCAATCGACAACAGCAGCAGCCTGCCGCGGCCTGTCAGATGGTTATCCATCGAGACCTCATGTTCTTGTTCTTCCACCCAGTAGAGCCGGGGAAGGCGGCGCAGTTCGCTGCGCTGGGAGCAAACCGACGGTGGGTGTGGTCACTGTAGCAAGGCCGTCGTTAGCGACGAACCTCCAGAACGAACCAGTTGGAGACCCTGATGCAAACACAGATCAAGCACCTGAAAGGCGAAGATGTGCCTAAAGCCTGGCGTCCCACCTGGGCGGTGTGCTGGGTAGTGGAGGTGGATGGGGAGATCATCGCCGGCCCTTACGCATCACGGGAGGAGGCGGAAACTGCGTCCAGCGGCGATGCAGATCCCAAGCTGTCGCAAACGCCCGCGCCGTGACCTTGATGTCCCGCCGTCATAAGCGTGCACATGCATTCGCGGCGATGGCGGTTACTGGCAATGCAGCGGGCAGGGAAGTGGCTGCAGGCGCGGCGGTTGCTCCACCAGCCGTGTCACCAGTTCCTGCGCCTTTTCGAACGAGGGATAACCGCTTAACGCCACATCCAGCTGCGCATAGGCTTTGCGATAGCGTTCGGCTTCCAGCGGATCGCGCTGCTCGATCAGGAAGGGCTCTTGATAGACCTTGTAGAGCAGGGCGACGGCATGGGCATGGCCTTTGTTCTGCGCCTTGTTCAGCAGCCGGATCACGTCCGACGGTTGCGCTCCTTGCCGGATCAGCAGCAGCGCCTGGTAGAACTCCGTCTCGCCATGGCGATCCTGTGGTGTGCTGCGCCTGAGCAGCGCCTCTGCAAGTTCGTAGCCTTCTTCATTAGCTGTGGAGATCAGGATCTTGGCCTGTAGCAGGTCGTTTTCGTAAAGCAGGCGCTCGGTACGACAACTCTCTGAAGCCCGGCTGCAAGGCTGCGAGGCACAGCCGCCCAACGCCAGGAGCAGGCCGATCAGCAGGGTAATCTTCATCGCTGCGCTGTCTCTATTCGTTGTGTGCGTGAGGTTGGCTTTGTTCGACCGATAACGGTCGTGCCTGTTCACTGGAAATGAGCTTTTCCGTACACGGCGTGCAATCGACAGGCTTGCTGGCTGGCGTTCCGCTGCTACGCGCGTTGCGCGGAACCTATGGTTGTCAGAAACGCTCGTGTTCGCCCAAGAAACGCCAGTGCCCGACCGGCAACTTGGCCATCGACAGACGGCCGATGCGGATGCGCTTGCAGGCAACCACGCGCAGCCCGATCGCCTCGCATAACTGTTGCACATCGCCGGGCTGCGGCTGCTTGATGACGATGCGCAGGCGGGTTTCGTTCTGCCAGCTGGCCTTGGCCCTAGGCAGGATCCGGCCTCGATGGCCGATGCCTTTGTCAAGCAGCGCCAGGCCGTTGGCTTCCGGTTCGCCGTCGACTTCCACGACAAATTCCTGCTCCAGCTTACTGCGTGCATCGCTCAGCTTGCGGATGACCTCGCGCTGCTGGCTGAACACCTGCATGCCGCTCATTTCAGGCTCCAGCGGCAGTAGCTCTGTCTGGCGAGAGAGGTGTCGCTGTAGCGGCGTCATCCGAGTCGGATCCTCGGACCAGTGCACGGCTTCGGAAAGCATACGCTGGGCACTGGTGGGATCCGCAGCAGCCGGCTGCCCAACGGCCTTGTGCACCAGCAGCGTCACGGGCGGCATTTCCGTTGCGAGGGCACCGGGAAGCAGTTCGATGCGTTGCGTCTCGACCTTGAAGTACGGCGCTTCGATGATCTGCCCGTCGACCTGGACCCAGCCACCTTCGATATAGAGCTCGGCCTCACGCCTGGAGCAGCCCAATTGTTCGGCAAGGCGCTTGGATAAGCGGGTCGGTTCGGTCATGGTCAGCTCGGATGAAGAAGAAGGAAAAGATGGGAAGAAAAGCGAGCGAGCCACTGCCGGAATCGCACTTGTAGCTCGCTTAAGAGGATGTTCTGAGTTACTTCTTGCTGATGGTGATCTGGCGCGAAGGGCCTTGTGTCTGACCGCTGACTCCGTTGGGAATCTTCTGGATTTCGCCGCCGGCCTTCACGAAGGCGGCCATCTGCGCCGCGAGGGATTGGCTGGTCTCGCTGGCAGGTTCTGGTTTGCGCTTGGCTGAAGTAGTCTTGGTGGCCATCTTGCTCTCTCTTTCCCTTGATCAATCGAACCGGGCATTATACAGATTTTGCAAGGGCTTGTTCGATTATCCGCTAGGTGGCGCCCTGTCGCGCGCTATCGCGCCGAAGACAACGTGCGGAACGGCCGTCCATGGTCTTCACTGAAAAGCCGACGGTTATCGCCACCCATCGACAGGAGGAATCCACATGCTGAGTCATTGCCTGCGCACTGCGCTTGGTGGGATCGCGTTGCTCGCTTCGTCATTGGCGCTCGCGCAGATCGTGTACCACTCCAGTGAACAGGGGCGGGTAAGTGTCGAGGAGGTTGCCGATGGCCTGGAGTTTCCATGGGGCTTGGCATTTCTGCCTAATACCAAGCAGATGCTGGTAACCGAGCGTCCGGGCCGGCTGCGGCTGGTGGGCCTCGATGGAAGGATCTCCGAGCCGCTGGAAGGCGTGCCTGAAGTGTTCGCCAGCGGGCAGGGTGGCTTGCTCGATGTGCGCCTTTCGCCGGATTTCGCCCTGGATCGGCTGGTCTACCTCAGCTATGCCGAAGCGGGAGACGGCGGAAAGGCGGGAACGGCCGTCGGGCGGGGCCGGCTGAGTGAAGACATGGGAAGCTTGGAAAATTTCCAGGTGATCTTCCGGCAGCAGCCGAAACTGTCCACGGGTATCCACTTCGGTTCAAGGCTGGCATTCGACAGGGACGGCAAGTTGTTCATCGCCTTGGGCGAGAACAATCAGCGCGCGACGGCCCAGGACCTGGACAAACACCAGGGCAAGGTGGTGCGTATTCAGCTTGACGGCCAGGTCCCGGCGGATAATCCGTTCGTCGGTGAGCAGGGCGTGCGGCCGGAAATCTGGTCTCTGGGCCACCGTAATCAGCAGGGCGCCGCCATCAACCCATGGACAGGCGCGCTCTGGACCCATGAACACGGGCCTCGTGGCGGCGACGAGATCAACCTGCCCGGGCCTGGGCGCAACTATGGATGGCCGCTGGCGACCCATGGCATCAACTACAACGGGCAGCCGATTCCCGAGGCCACCGGCGAGGTGGTGGAGGGCAGCGAGTCGCCTCATCATGTTTGGGCGGAGTCCCCGGGTATCAGCGGCATGGCCTTCTATGACGCCGAGCGGTTTCCTGAGTGGAAGCACAATCTTTTCATCGGTGCGCTGGTGGATCGCTCGCTGATCCGCCTGCAACTTGAGGGCAATGAGGTCGTGCATGACGAGCGGCTCCTCAAGGACCTGGGCGCTCGCATCCGTGACGTGCGATTGGGGCCGGATGGTTATCTCTATCTGCTCACCGACTCTTTCGATGGGCGCTTGTTGCGCGTGGGGTTCGCGGCCGACTGACGCTACGCTTCGTCATGGCGCGGGAGCAAAAGCTGACCGACGTCGGTCAACCTTCATATCCGGCCGTTTAACACGGGTCGGATAGATCCCATCCATTCGGCAATACAAGGGAATCCACGTGGCGGTCGTCATCAGTGGCGTGTTGTGCATCCTTCTCGGTCTGATACTGGCGGTTGGCGGCATCAAAGTCGTCAGCCTCGGCGGAACCTGGTATTTCCTGATCCTTTGCGCAGGCTTCCTGCTGACAGGCGTGCTGTTGCTGGCTCGACGTCGCGCAGCGCTGTGGGTGTATGCCCTGGTGATGCTGTGCAGCCTTGGTTGGGCCTTGTATGAAGTGGGTTTCGACTGGTGGCAGCTGGCGCCGCGCGGCAGCATAGTCGCACCGCTCGGATTATGGTTGTTGACGCCTTGGGTGGTGCGGCAACTCGGTGGGCACTCCTTCTTCGGCGCGCGCGCCTGGGGCGGAAGTGCCTTGCCGCTGTTGCTTGCGGTAGTGCTATGGGGAGCGGCTGCCGTGCAGGCTATCAATACCGATAGCCACGACATCAAGGGGATGTTGCCGGCGCCACTGGCCAGTAAGCCATCCGGTGGAGAGCAAATACCTGCCGGTGAGTGGCACGCCTACGGGCGTACACAGCATGGCACCCGTTATTCGCCGCTGGCGCAGATCACGCCGGCTAATGTCAGCCGGCTGGAACCGGTTTGGCACTACCGTACCGGTGATGTGCGCAAGCCAAGCGATCCTGGTGAGACGACCTTTCAAGTGACTCCGTTGAAGGTCGACGACAGTCTGTACCTGTGCACCCCGCACAATTTGGTCATCGCGCTGGATGCCGACACCGGTGAAGAGCGCTGGCGCTTCGATCCGAAGGTGCCGGATTCGGTCAACCGCCAGCACCTGACCTGTCGCGGCCTGTCCTATCACGCCAGTGCCGCGCCGGTCGAAGGTCAGGTCTGCCAGCAACGGTTGTTCATGCCCACCGCCGACGCGCGTTTGATCGCGCTGGATGCCAGGACAGGCGAAGTCTGCCCTGCCTTTGGCGAGGGCGGCCAGGTCAACCTCTGGGCCAACATGCCGAACATCACCGAGGGCTTCTACTATTCCACCTCGCCGCCAGTGGTGGCCAGGGGGCTGCTGATCGTCGGCGGCGCGGTGAACGACAATGTTTCGGCCACCGAGCCTTCCGGGGTGATTCGTGCCTATGACGTTGTCACGGGCGAGCTGCGCTGGAACTGGGATCCCGGTAACCCGGAGCAGACTGCGCCAATCGGCCCTGGTGAAACCTACGTTGAGAGCACGCCCAACAGCTGGAGCATTTCCAGTGCCGACGAAGCGCTGGGGTTGGTTTACGTGCCGCTGGGCAATCCGGCGATCGATCAGTGGGGTGGAGAGCGCAGTAAGAACAGCGAGCGATTCTCCTCATCTATCGTCGCCCTGGAATTGGACACCGGCCGGCTGCGCTGGGTGTTCCAGACCGTGCACCATGATCTCTGGGACATGGATGTACCGGCTCAGCCCAGCCTGATTGACATCGAGACCGACGAGGGCATGACTCCCGCGCTGGTGGCGCCTACCAAGCAGGGCGACATCTATGTACTGGACCGTCGCACCGGCCAGCCGATCCTGCCGGTGCGCGAAGTGCCTGCGCCCCAGGGCGCGGCCGAAGGCGACTGGACGGCTGCGACGCAGCCGGTTTCGGCGTTGTCCTACGAACCGCCGATGCTGACACCCAGGGATCTTTGGGGGGCGACCTTCGTCGACCAGATGATGTGCCATATCCAGTTCCACTCGCTGCGTTACGAGGGAAGGTACACGCCGCCCTCCACCCAAGGCTCGTTGATCTATCCAGGCAATTTCGGCGTTTTCAACTGGGGTGGGGTGGCGGTCGATCCGGTTCGGCAGATGGTCTTCAGCGCGCCGGCCTATCTACCGTTCACCTCGACCCTGGTGCTGCGCAAGGACGACGAAACCGCCCATGTGTCCAGTAGCGAGCCCTACCTCAACGAAAATTTCGGCACGCCCTTCGCGGTCAAGCTCGAGCCGTTCGTTTCGCCCATAGGTCTGCCCTGCACTGCGCCGCCGTGGGGCTATGTCGCAGGTGCCGACCTGCGCACCGGTAACACCCACTGGTTGCGAAAGAACGGTACGGTGCGAGATCGGGCGCCTATCCCGCTACCCTTCAAGATGGGTGTGCCGAGCCTGGGCGGGCCGATGTTGACGGCCGGTGGCGTGGCTTTTCTCAGCGGCACGCTGGATTACTACCTGCGCGCCTATGATGTCAGTACCGGAAGGGAGTTGTGGAAAGCCCGGCTACCAGCCGGTGGCCAGGCGACACCCATGACATATGAAAGCCGCTCCGGCAGGCAGATGGTTGTGGTGGTGGCGGGAGGGCACGGTTCGCTCGGTACCAAGGCGGGTGATTCGGTCGTTGCGTACGCGTTGCCGGAGTAGCCGCAAAAATCCGCAAGATTCAGGGCTGCTGCTCCGGTTAACGGCACCTGCTGCTAGACTTGGCGGCTTTCACTTCAGGATCACTCCCCATGGCTGCAATCGGGCGCTACAACAGTCTGCAAATCACCAAGCACACCGGTTTTGGCCTTTATCTGGACGGCGGACCGGATGGCGAGATTCTCTTGCCCAATCGCTACATTCCCAAGGATGTTCCCACCGAAGTGGACGATTGGCTGAACGTGTTTATCTATCTGGACAGCGACGACAAGCTGATCGCAACCACGGAAAAACCCAAGGTGCAGGTGGGTGAGTTCGCCAGCCTGAAGGTGGTGCAGATCAACCGTGTCGGGCTGTTTCTCGACTGGGGCTTGCCCAAGGATCTGCTGCTGCCTCATTCGGAAGAGAAACGCCCGTTGCAGGAAGGTGATTACTGCGTGGTGCATGTCTATCTCGATAAGCACACACGGCGCATCACCGCCACCGCGAAGCTGGACCGCTACCTGGACAAGACGCCGCCGCGCTACCGGGTCGGTGAGGCCGTCGATCTGCTGGTTGTGGAAACCACCGACATGGGCTTCAAAGCCATCATCAACGGCCAGCATTGGGGTTTGATCCATAAGAACGAGGCGTTCAAGTTCCTGCGTGGCGGCACGCGCGAAAAGGGCTACATCAAGCAACTGCGCGATGACGGCAAGATCAGCCTGAGCCTGCAGCCGGTGGGAAGTGAGGCGGCGGATGCTCTGCAGGCGCTGATCTTGCAAAAGCTCGAGGCGAATCAGGGAACCCTGGCGGTCAATGACAAGAGTCCGGCCGACGAGATTGCCCGCCAGTTCGGTGTCAGCAAGGGCAACTTCAAGAAGGCCATCGGTGGTCTCTACAAGCAAGGGCGCATCCACATTCACCCGGATCGCATCGAGCTGGCCTGATCCACACTTCCGTGCCTTTTCATGAGGGCACCTGCAGCGCGCTCCTCCCCGAGCGATGCGCACGAAACGGGGCCAATTTTGCTCCGTTCGTCTCTTCATGTGTTTCTTGGTGTGACCGCGGGGAACTCGTAGCGATTTGACCGTGTCCAGAAAGGGCGCCCGAATTCGGGTGCCATTTTTGGTGGCGAACGGGCGTGCTAGACGCCGCCGATTGTCGATGGGCTACGGAGAAGCTGTGAACAGACAGACCCAATTGCCAACGAAAACTTGGTATCTGCTTCAGTGCAAGCCGCGGCAGGATGCGCGCGCGTATGAGCACCTCGACCGCCAGGGTTTCGAATGCTTCGCGCCAACGATCACCACTGACAGCGTCCGTGCAGGCAAGCTCAAACAGCAGCTGCAGCCGCTTTTTCCTAGCTATTTGTTCATTCGCATGGGGGCCGATGAAAGCTGGCTGTCCTTGCGTTCGACCCGTGGTGTAAGCCGCGTCGTTGCCTTCTGTGGACAGCCCTGCCAAGTCCGGGACTCTATCGTAGACCACCTCAAACGGCGTTGCGCCGCGATGACCCATGCACCGGTGCTATCACCAGGTGATCGGGTACAGATACGGGTGGGGGAGTTCGCGGAAATGGAGGCGATCTTCCTGGCAATGGATGGCCAGGAGCGCGTCATGTTACTGCTCAATCTTCTCAATCGCGAACAACAGATCCAGGTGGGTCTGGCTGGTGTGCAATTGGCGCGGCCAACGCGCGGCGTAATGGCATCCATCTAACAAGAAATGACCCCTAACACTTATATGCCTGCCTGAAGCAGTTCGCTTCAGATTGAAAGATATGGCTTTGAGTTACCAGGGCAGTCGTCGCACACAGGGTTATGAACGCCTGGGGCGGTAGCGTGTTTGGACATTGAATGGAGGGTGACGGGCTTGAGTTGCATGACAAATGAATTTCGCCAGAAAACCGGCGTCTTGCAACTGTTTGGTCAAACGGCGGTCTGTTTCCTGGCTTCTGCTGCAAGGGGCAAGCAGAACAATATTCATCCGAGAAGGGATTCCCTATGAGGAACATCAAGCTTGCCGGTGTACCGCTGCTCTGTTTGGGCGCCACCAATAGCTGGGCGGAAATCGATCCACAGGATATTCATCTCGGCGTTTTCCGCTTCACGCCGACACTGATCGTTCGGGAAGGTTACGACGATAACTATCGCGGCCTCGCACAGAATGAGCAGGCGTCATGGGTAACTTCCATCAACCCGACCTTTTTGCTGAGCACAGGAAACCGCAACAGCGAGTACGAGCTTAAGTATTCCCCGGACGCCGTTATCTACCATTCCGACTCGCAAGCCAGCCACACGGATCATCACCTGACGTTGCGCGGCGTGATCGAGCCCACCTCCCGGCATCGCTTGACAGGGGGGCTTGAGTACCACCGGGTCGAAGACACCTCGGATACCGAAGCGATCACCGAGAACGACAAGTACAGCTTGGCTGTCGCCCGAGCAGCCTATCGATACGGCGCGGCAACGGCCCGCAATCAGCTGGAGTTCGGCACCCGCTACGAAGAACTTCGTTACTACAACCGCGATGGCCTCAATGCCAGCGAAGAACGAAACAGCCTGATGTTCAACTCGATCTGGTTCCATCGCCTGGGCGGCGGCGCGCGTTCGCTGGTGGAGGCCCGGCATACCGATCACGACTACCTGGAGGCGGCTGCGCTGCGCGACAGCACCAATATCGCCTTGCTGGGCGGCGCCATCTGGGATGCCACGGCGAAAACCTCGGGAACCCTGAAGCTGGGTGCCGAGCGCAAAGACTTCGACAGCGGCACGCGCAAGGATTTCACCAGCCCGATGTGGGAAGTGGGCGTGACCTGGAAGCCGCGTAGCTATTCGGCTTTCAACCTGAACACTCGCCGCGCCTTCGATGAAGGCAACGATGGGGCCAGCACCATCAACGATTGGACCTCCCTGGCGACCTGGGAGCACGAGTGGACGGCACGTATTGCAACGGAGCTGAAGTACCTCTACGCCGAGCGCGAGTACAAAGGCATCAACCGTGATGACGAACGTACCTCTTATGGCGCTGGGGTGACCTATTCGCCGGACCGCTGGGTCGACGTCACCCTGTCCTACCTGAGAATCGAAAACGACTCGACCCTGGCGGTGAAGACGTACGAGCGGAATATCTACCAGCTGAGCTTCGAACTGAGCCTGTAGGGCCAGGGACGTCGATCAACCGTGCCTATGGAGGAGCCAACGATGCCCATCCGAAACATTTATAAATTCTTTGCGCTGTTGTTGCTACTGGCCTTCAGCTTCTCGGCGAGCGCCACGCAATACCGGCTCGGTTCGGGTGACGTGATCAGCGTCAGCGTTCACGGCGAGCCTGACCTGACTTTCGAGCAAATACGCCTGACTGACGCGGGAACCTTCACCTTTCCCTTCATCGGTGAGGTGGACGCCAATGACAAGACCCCCGGCGAAGTGCGCGCCTTGCTGGTGGAAAAACTTAAGGACGGCTATCTGAACGACCCGCGGGTGTCTGTCAGCGTGGTCAATTACAGAGAGTTCTATATCGCCGGCGAGGTCAAGTTGCCTGGCGGCTACCCCTATCAGCCAGGGTTGACGTTGGACCGTGCAATTGCACTGGCCGGCGGACTCACCGAGCGGGCCTCTACCAACCGTATGACGATCGTGCGCAACTCTGAAGGCAGTCGCAAAGCGGAGAAGGCCACCATGGATACGCAGGTTCGCCCAGGCGATACGATCAATATCGATGAAGGATTCTTCTAATCATGAACAGCCCTGTTCGTCCAGATCGTCCGTGGCAGCGCCCTACCGGCCCTGAAGACAGCGACTTCATCGACCTCAAGAAAATCTGGCACGCCATCTGGTCTCGCAAGTGGGGCATTGTCCTCCTTGTCATGGTGGTGGCGGTGGCAATGCTCATCGTTCTGTCGCGCATGACGCCGATCTACAAGGCCGTTACGTCGGTGATGATCGAGGCCAAGGGCACGCCCGTAGTGTCGTTCCAGCCGGTCAGCGCACCCACCGAGATCAGCGAATACCTGCAGACCCAGCTCAGCCTGATCAAAAGTCGGGGGGTGGCTGAGAAGGTGGTCCGAGATCTGGAACTGACCGAACACCCGGAGTTCGACCTGCGGCAGCAGCCCGGACCGCTGATCGATGTCGGTGGCATCCTGGATTCGATCATGGGCAAAGACCCCGAGCCGCTAACCGAAGCGCAAATCATGGATTACGCCACCCGGGTCTTCATGAACAAGACGGCCGTATGGGTGGAGGGCAAAAGCCAGCTGGTCTACCTGTCGGTTGCGATGGCCGACAAACTGATGGCCGCCCAGGCTGCCAATCACCTGGCCAACAGCTACATCGAAGCTCAGCTGGAAGCCAAGGTTGAGATGTCGATGACTGCGGCGAACTGGATGAACACCCGTCTGGTGGATCTGCGTCAGAACCTGAAGGATTCAGAAGACCGGTTGCAGGCTTATCTCGACGCCGAAGGTCTGGTCGACATAGGTGGCGTCGGTACCATCAGCGCCAACGAGTTGTCCTTGACCGGGGACCGAATGATTGACGCACGTCGTCAGCGCGCCGAAGCCGAAAGCCAGTACCGGCAGGTGGAGTCGATGCGCGGTCAGGGCTGGGAGCGTCTGGCCAGCGTGCCTGCCGTGCTGGGGCATCCGCTGATCCAGCAATTCAAGGCCGATCGCGCCCATGCCAGCTCACGCGTGGAAGATCTTTCGCGTCGCTACGGTGATCGCCACCCGGCCATGCAGTCGGCGCGTTCCGATCTCAATGCGGCAACTGCCAGCCTGCGTCAGCAAGTGGAGCAGGTCGTGGCAAGCATCGAGCGCAGCTATCAGCTGGCCGTGGCCAACGAGAACTCCTTGCGTGCATCGTTCGACGACAACAAGGAACAGATTCAGGACATTTCCCGCAAAGAGTTCAAGGTTCGAGATCTGCAGCGTGAAGTCGAAGCCAACCGCACGCTGTATGACACCTTCATGACCCGGCTGCAGGAGACCACGGCGACCTCCGACCTGAGCTCGACCAATGCCCGGATCGTCGATGCGGCCATTCCCCCAGCCAAGCCAAGTGCGCCCAACTCCAAGCTGTTCATGGTCGTCGCGCTGTTCCTGGCGTTGGTTTTGGGTATCGCTCAGGCGATCATTCGCGAAATCCTGGACAACACCTTCAAGACGTCGGATGAGGTCGAAGCCAAGCTCAATCTGCCGGTCATGGGCATCGTGCCGCAGGTGCCGCGCAACCTTCGCAAGGAGGTCAGCCATCTGTTCGAGCGCAACGAGGACAAGCGCTTCTGCGAGGCTATTCGCACCATCCGTACCAATATCACGCTCACCGAGGGTAACCAGCCGCGTCAGGTCGTGGTGGTCACTTCCACCGCGCCCGGTGAAGGCAAGAGCTCGGTCTCGGCAAACCTGGCATTCGCCATGGGGCAGCTGAATCGGGTATTGCTGATGGATGCAGACTTGCGTCGGGCAACGCTGGACCAGACCTTCGAGTTTGCCCCGGGTACGCCTGGCCTGGCCAACCTGATTGGTGGCAACGCCAAGCTTGAAGACTGTATTCGTAGCGTTGGCAACGTCGACATGATCAGTGCCGGTACCGTCCCGTCCAACCCGCTGGAACTACTCTCGTCGCCTCGCTTCGCCAAGTTGCTGGAAGCGTTGAAGAGCCGCTACGACCGAATAATCATCGACTCGCCGCCGAGCCAGGCGGTCAGCGATGCGGCCGTGCTTTCGACTCTGGCGGACGCGGTGATCTTCGTCGTCAAGTCGGAAAGCACCCTCATTCCACACGCTCAGAAAGGCGTCGCCTACCTCGTTAAGAGCAATGCGCCGGTCACCGGCGTGGTGCTCAACTACGTCGACGTCGAGAAAGCCAAGCGGAGCGGCCACTTCCGCGGCTACTACGACCATTACGGATACAGCGAACAGACTGTCTAGTCCGATTCGCTGTCGAGCAATAGCCGCGGACTCCCACGAACGAGCCCCGGTCCTCTTGATTACTGCCCAGTAACACTCGGCTGCCAGCTCTGCTGGCGGCGCGGGCTGCGGCATGGCTGAACAACGTCTCAAGCGAGGAATCAGTATGAACATTACGGTCGTAGGGAGTGGCTATGTGGGCCTCGTAACAGGGGCTTGCATCGCGGAAATGGGCAACACGGTCTACTGCGTCGACGTCGACAAAGCGAAGATCGCCAACCTCAAGCAAGGCATTCTGCCGATCTACGAGCCGGGGCTCGAAACCATCGTCACCGAAAACCATGCCTCGGGGCGCCTGCATTTCACCACCTCGCTGAACGAAGCGCCCGAGCAATCCGAGGTGTTCTTCATCGCCGTTGGCACGCCGCCTGGAGAAGATGGCTCGGCGGATCTGCGCTACGTGCTGGAGGTGGCCCGGCAAATTGGCGATTACCTGACCAGCCCAGCGGTGGTGGTGAACAAATCCACTGTGCCCGTGGGTACTGCAGACCTGGTGCGAACCGCTGTCGCCGAACGGCTGCAGGAGCGTGGCGTCGACGTTGAGTTTTCGGTGGTGTCGAACCCCGAGTTTCTCAAGGAAGGTGCGGCGGTCAATGATTTCATGCACCCCGACCGGATCGTCATCGGCGCCGACAGCGAGCATGCCCGGCAGGTGATGAGCCGCATCTATGCGCCGTTCATTCGCAACCGGCCGCGCACCATGTTCATGGGCATCCGTGACGCGGAGATGACCAAATACGCCGCCAACGCCATGTTGGCCACCAAGATATCCTTCATGAACGAAATCGCGGGCCTCTGCGAGCGACTGGGCGTGGACGTGGAAAACGTGCGCCTTGGCATCGGCTCGGACGAGCGCATCGGCTATCACTTCATCTATGCCGGCTGTGGTTATGGCGGCTCGTGCTTCCCCAAGGACGTCAAGGCGCTGATCAACATCGCGCACCAGATCGACTTCGAGCCCAAGTTGTTGCAAGCGGTGGAGTCGCGCAATGAGCAGCAGAAGCACACGCTGTTCAACAAGATCACCGCCCATTATGGCGCCGATCTCAGCGGTCGCACCTTTGCGGTCTGGGGGCTGGCCTTCAAACCGGGCACCGACGACATGCGCGAAGCGCCTAGCGTGGTGCTGATCAACAGCCTGATCGCAGCGGGCGCCAGGGTACGCGCCTTCGATCCTGTAGCCAGCGACACGGCCCGCCGCGAATTCCCCGACGCCTGGTTCGCCGAGCAGAAACTGCAGATCGTCGAGGGCCAGTACGAAGCGGCTATTGATGCCGACGCGTTGTTCCTGGTGACCGAGTGGAAACCCTTCCGCCGTCCGGATTTCCGGGCCCTGAAGCGTCTGTTGAAGACCCCGCTGATCATCGATGGACGCAATCAGTACGACACCGAGCAGATCGCCCGAGAAGGCTTCGCCTACTACGGCATCGGTCGCAAATCGATACCGGCCTGAGCGGCATTCTGAGTGAACGTCATGGATCAGCAGGGCGGCTCCACTTCGTCCAGGGACAGGTTGGAAGAGGCATTGCGCGGTGGCATGCGCAGCAAGCTGCTGCGCAATATTCTCACGGTGATCAGCGGTACGGCCGGTGCTCAAGTCATCAGCATGGCGTTCATGCCGGTCATCACGCGCATCTACGGGCCTGAGGCCTATGGGGTCCTCGGAACCTTCCTGAGCGTGACGATGATGCTCATTCCGGTCGCCGCGCTGACCTATCCCATCGCCATCGTGCTGCCCAGGCGCGACAGCGACGCGCGCGGGCTGGCCAGGTTGTCGCTGATCATCGCCGTGCTGCTGGCGGCCTTGACCGCACTGCTGCTCCATACCTGGGGGAGCTGGCTCGTTGGGAAAGCCGACGTCGTGGTCGTCGAGCCCTATCTGATGCTGATACCGCTGGTCATGCTCAGCGGGGCGGCAGTGGAGATCGCTCAGCAGTGGCTGTTCCGAACTCAGCGTTTCCGCATAACCGCAAGCGTGGAGGTGGGTAATTCGCTGGTGTTCAACTCCCTTCGTACCGTGGCGGGGCTGATCCAGCCCTCGGCACTGGTGCTGGTCTTCGCCACTGCGCTGCAGCAGTCGCTGCACGCGGTAATGCTGGGATTGGCGATGTGGCGCGCCAAGGCCCATGTCACAGGTGCGGAAAAGGCCGGGGAAGCGTCGTCCGGCCTTTTGTACCTGGCCCGCCGGCACAGCGATTTTCCACTGTTTCGTGCTCCAGTGATGCTGATCAACGCCGTGTCGCAGCACATGCCAACGCTGGTGTTGGTCATCTATTTCGGGCCGGCTGCCGCGGGGTTCTTCGCCCTCGGCAAGCAGGTTTTGAGCATGCCGACCAACCTCATCGGCAAATCAGTGGGGGGGGTTTATTACCCACGCATCACCCGCGCCGTTCAGGACGGTGAGGCAATTACCGGGATGCTGGCCAAGGCGACCGCTGCCCTGGCTCTGATCGGCCTGGTGCCTTTCGCCGTGGTGATCATCGCGGGGCCCATGCTGTTTTCGTGGGTGTTCGGTGACCAGTGGCGGGTAGCGGGTGAGTTCGCTCGCTGGCTGGCGCTGGCGGAGTTCTTCATTTTCATCTCGCGGCCGTGTGTGGTCGCCGTGCCGGCGTTGGCGCTGCAGAAGCACTTTCTGTTGTTCGAAATTGTCAGCACTGCGTTGCGGATCGGCGCGTTGTTCGGCGGCGCGCTGTGGTGGGGCGAGGCGGGCGCGACGGTTCAAGCCTTCGCCTACGCCAGCATCCTGATCTATTCGGCGTTGATGGTGATCGTGCTGATCGCCTCGCGGCGGTGGCATTCGCGTCGGCCAGAGCAAGCGGCCGACAGATGATGAATTGCAAGCGATCTCGCGGACAAACGGAAGGTTTATGAACATATTGCATATAGTTGCCGGCGAGTTGACCGAAGGCGCCTCGAGAGGAGCCTACTGGCTGCATCGCGGCCTGCAGTCGCTTGATGTGGATTCGCGGTTGTTCACGAACAGCAAGCAGACCTTTGGTGATGCCTCGGTAACGTCGGTCAGCGGTAACACCAAGGGCTTTGCGCTGAGCATGCTGCGCAAGCAGGTGGACCTGTCACTCGCCACGCTTTATCCGGCCGGCAAGCGTGGCACTTTCAGCACCGGTCTGTTCGGCGTCGACTTTACCCGGACGCCCCAATACCGGGCCGCCGACGTGATCCACCTGCACTGGATCAACGCCGGCATGGTCAACATGAAAACCCTCAGCAAGATCGACAAGCCGATTGTCTGGACGCTGCGCGATATGTGGCCGATGACCGGAGGCTGCCACTATGCGATGAGTTGCGAGAGGTTCACCGAGCGTTGCGGCCGCTGTCCTCTGCTGGGCAGCAATACCGATTACGACCTGTCGCGATTCATCTTCAAGCGCAAGGCCCGGCTTCTGCCGGCGAACCTGCATCTGGTGGGCATCAGTAACTGGATCAGCGAGCAGGCGCGGCGCAGCACATTGTTTCGCGACACCGACGTGCGGACGATCTACAACAACGTTGATACCGAGGAGTTTTTCCCGGTGGCCAAGGGCACGGCCAGGGAGCTGCTCGGCATCCGCACCGAGAAAAAAATCGTGCTCGCCGGCAGCACCAGCATGAAGGACGCCTACAAGGGTTTCAGCAAGTATCTCGAGGCGCTGAAATCGCTCGACCCGTCGCGCTACCACCTGTGCTTCTTCGGCAATTTGGATCAGTCCATAGCCGAGAGTCTCGGCTTCGACTACACCAACTTCGGTTACCTGCACGACAACATCGCGTTGCGTCTGGCCTATGCCTGCGCCGATGTATTCGTCGCTCCCAGCCTGATGGAAGCCTTCGGCAAGACCATTACCGAAGCCATGGCCTGCGGCACTCCAGTGGCCTGTTTCGATGCCACCGGGCCGAAGGACATCGTCAGCCACCAGCAGGATGGCTACAAGGCGCAGCCTTTCGATGCTCAGGATCTGGCTGCTGGAATCGAATGGCTGGCCCATTCGCCGATCTATGAACAGCTGTGCCGCAATGCCCGCCAGAAGGTGGTCGATCAGTTCGACTGTGTGGTGGTGGCGAGACAGTACGTAGAACTCTACCAAGAGCTGCTGGCCTGTGCGGCGGTTGGCTCGTTGAGCAACCAGCCCCAGCCGGGCTGAGATTACGCGGAGCGATCGCCCGGTGATCGCCTGCACAAAGCCTAATCATCCTTTCGCTGACTGAAACAGGTGTTCACATGGAAAAGAAACGCGCGCTCATCACGGGTATCACCGGTCAGGATGGTTCATATCTGGCCGAGCTATTGTTGGAAAAGGGCTATGAGGTGCACGGCATCAAGCGCCGGGCGTCGCTGTTCAATACTCAGCGGATCGATCACATCTATCAGGACCCACATTCCCAGAACCAGAACTTCGTTCTGCACTACGGCGATCTGAGCGACTCCTCCAACCTGACGCGCATCATCCAGGAGGTGCAGCCTCACGAGGTCTACAACCTTGCTGCGCAATCCCATGTGGCGGTGAGTTTCGAAGCGCCCGAATACACCGCCGATGTCGACGGTCTTGGCACCTTGCGGCTGCTCGAGGCCATTCGTTTGCTGGGTCTGGAAAAGAAGACCCGCTTCTATCAGGCGTCCACTTCCGAGCTGTATGGCCTGGTGCAGGAAATTCCGCAGAAGGAAACCACGCCTTTCTACCCGCGCTCGCCCTATGCCGTGGCCAAGCTCTACGCCTATTGGATCACGGTGAATTACCGCGAGGCCTATGGGATGTACGCCTGCAACGGCGTGCTGTTCAACCACGAATCGCCACGCCGGGGCGAAACCTTCGTGACCCGCAAGATCACCCGTGGTCTGGCCAATATTAGCCAGGGGCTGGAAAGCTGCCTGTACATGGGCAACCTCGATTCGCTGCGCGACTGGGGCCATGCCAAGGACTACGTGCGCATGCAGTGGATGATGCTCCAGCAGAAGCAGGCCGAAGACTTCGTCATCGCCACGGGCGTGCAGTACTCAGTGCGCGAATTCATCCGCTGGTCGGCGGCCGAGTTGGGGCTGCAGCTGCGCTTCGAGGGTAGCGGCGTAGATGAGCAGGCCGTCGTCGAAAGTATCGAGGGCAACAAGGCGCCGGCGTCGAAAGTAGGTGACGTCATCGTTCGGGTGGATCCGCGTTATTTCCGCCCGGCGGAAGTCGAGACCCTGTTGGGCGACCCGAGCAAGGCCAAGGAGAAGCTTGGCTGGACACCGGAAATCAGCGTCCAGCAGATGTGCGCCGAGATGGTCGAGGAGGATTTGAAGATCGCTCGCCGGCATGCGCTGCTCAAAGAGCATGGCTACGAAATACCTGTAACGCTGGAGAACTGAGATGAATCATGACGCATGCGTTTTCGTCGCAGGACATCGGGGAATGGTCGGTTCGGCCATCGTCCGGCGCCTGCAGGCACTGGGATACCGCAACATCCTCACGCGCGGCCGCGAAGAGCTTGAGCTGGTGGATCAGGCGGCTGTGAATGCTTTCTTCGCCGAGCATCGGATTGACCAGGTCTACATGGCGTCGGCCAAAGTGGGCGGAATCCACGCCAACAACACCTATCCGGCAGAGTTTATCTACCAGAACCTCATGGTGGAGGCGAACATCATCCATGCGGCGCATTGCAATGGTGTGCAGAAACTTCTGTTTCTGGGCTCGTCTTGCATCTATCCCAAGTTCGCCTCGCAGCCGATGAAGGAGGAAGCTCTGGTGACCGGTGTGCTGGAGCCGACCAACGAGCCCTACGCGGTTGCCAAGATTGCCGGTATCAAGCTATGCGAGAGCTACAACCGTCAGTACGGGCGTGACTACCGCAGCGTTATGCCAACCAATCTCTACGGGCCGAACGACAATTTTCATCCTGAAAACAGCCATGTAGTGCCGGCCTTGCTCAAGCGCTTCCACGAAGCCGCTCTGCGCGGAGACAAGGAAGTAGTCATCTGGGGGAGCGGCAAGCCGCAGAGGGAGTTTCTCCATGTGGACGACATGGCCGCCGCCAGTGTGCATGTCATGGAGCTGGACGAGGCCACCTACCAAGCGCACACCCAGCCGATGCTTTCGCACATCAACGTAGGTACTGGCGTCGATTGCAGCATCCGCGAGCTGGCGGAAGCCATCGCGCGGGTCACCGAGTACCAGGGTGAGCTGATCTTCGACAGCAGCAAGCCGGACGGCACGATGCGCAAGCTGATGGATGTCTCGCGGCTCAAGGAGCTGGGTTGGCAAGCGAGCATCGGCTTGGAGGAGGGCCTGCGAGACGCTTACCGCTGGTTCGTCGAGCACCAGCATCAGGCGAGGGGGTAAGGAGTTGTGTAACCAGGGCTGCCTTGGCGGCCTGAGCGCAATGGATATTTACGCCAGGCCCGTTGTCCATGACAACGCGCGCCTGGCCGGCGGGAGCTGGCGGATGAGTGGTGCAGCTACGGGACGGTCAAGCTGCGGCATGGTGATCGAAACTCAACTGGGATTTGCGCTTTGTTAAGGAAAATACTGGCTTACCGAAACCTGCTGTTTCTGCTGGTTTTGCTGAACTCCTCGTGCTTCTTCCTCACGGACGACAAGCGGGCGGGTGTTCCCTTTCTGCAGGAAATTTTCCTGCTGCTCATTGTCGGCTGTGCCGCTTGCCTGTTCGTGACCTGGAAATGGATCTACCAATCGAAGACGGCCCTTTGGATCATCTTTATGGGTACGGTACCGCCGGTGGCCTCGGCGGTCCTGGCATATTTGAATTTCGAGCAGCCGATCGTCTATGGGTTGTTGGAGGAGCGCCGGTTTTTCCAGTACCTGATCTTTTTCCCGGTGCTGTTCCTGTTGATCAAAGCGCAGCCAACCCAGGCAGAGCTGGAAAAGTATTTCCTGTACATCGCCATTTTTTGCGCGAGCTTCGGCTTCATCTATTACCTGGGCATCATTCCGCAGAACCAGCCGGCGTCGTTCACGGTGGATAACTGGCTTCAGTACGAAGATGCGCTCAGACCGAACCGCTTTCGTATTGCCTCACCCTATGTATCCATCGCGACGTACATGCTGATGTACAGCATGCGAGATCGGGTCAGTATCGGAAAGCTCTGCATCCTGATGTACTTCGTCGCGTATCTCTGGCTGGTGCTACAGACTCGCCAGACCATGCTGTTGTGGGCGTTGGCAGGCCTTTGGATCTTCCGTAAGCGCATCGATTCCCTGCTCAAGGTGAGCGTGATAGCCGCCACCTTCCTCGTCGTGTCTTACCTGTTGATTCCCGAGTTCTATCATCTGCAGTACGAGCGATTCCATAGCCTGCTCTTTGAAGCCACTGGCCAGCCAGGCGTAAGGGACGTCACTATTTCAATAATTCTCGATGCCATCCGAGAAAATAACTATTTCGGTATGGGTGCGCTTTCTCTGCAATGGCAGGGAGGGTTTACGAGAATATATAACCCGCACTTCTACCTCTCCGATGTTGGTCTGTTCGGTGTCTATTATCGTTATGGCTTCCTTACGCTCTTCTTGTTGATAATTTACTTTGGTGGCTACATCAGGATACTTCGTCAATGCCCTGACAAGGGAAATTTGCTTGCAGCTTTGCAGCTTGCGTTCGTGGCGGGAATGCTGAATTTCCCATTGTCCAATGCACTTACCTTCTCCGGAGATGTTTATGGAATGGCGGCCGCGTTTTTCCTTTATTTCAGCAGGGTGCAGGCCAGAGAAAAAACATTGAATACTAATATCGAGCAGGTGAAATATGGTCAGTTTCAGTATCGTAACTATAAATTGGAATAACCTGAACGGACTTCAAGACACTTACCACAGCTTGAGCAGTCAGACCTATCGAAACTTCCGCTGGATCGTTGTCGATGGCGCCTCGACGGATGGTGGTGCGGAATGGTTGCGTGCGCTGGATGACGCGCAGGCGGAAATCACTATAGAGCCTGACAAGGGCCTCTACGATGCGATGGAAAAGGGGCGGGCGAAGGCCGTGGAAACCCCCGGCTACACGCTTTTTCTCAATAGCGGTGATTGCCTTGCCGACGCGCAGGTGCTGGAGAAAATTGCCGCTCGGGTGGAAAGCGCCGACATCCAGCCGAAATTCATCTATGGCGATTTCTATCAGAAGACGCCCCATGGGAAGCTGATCAGGACCAGTGCCAAACACATCGGGCACGCCCCCATCGGGGTACCGGCCAGTCATCAGACGATGTATTTCGAGAATGACCGCCTGCGCCAGTTCAAATTACGGCTGGATTACAAATTGTCCGCCGATTACTGCCTGATTATCGAATTTCTACAGGGGCTCGATGTCAACAAGTATGTCATGCAGTTGCCGTTTCCTCTTTGCATCTTCGACACCACGGGGGTTTCTCAGAAACATCGCTTGGCTGCGATTCGGGAAGATATGAAGATACGCATGAGGTTTCTCAATTATTCATTGGCAAACGCTTTTGCCTTGTATGTTCTTCATTATGTTCATACGTATGTCAAGCGGTTGCGCTCGTCGTTGAGTAGATAAGCAAAGGGCATAATGAGAATCACGCTCGGGTAAGGAGAGTCAATGAGATACAGAAGTTTGAACGATTTATCGCAACTCAGCTCGCGATGTGCCAGTAGTGTTCCCAGAGGTGTCGAGCTGATTGTTGGTATTCCTCGTAGTGGCATGTTGGTTGCCAGCATCGTCGCGCTCAAACTCAATCTGCCGTTGACGGATCTGTATGCCTTTGTTCGCAACGATGACCTGAAAAAAGGCAATACGCGCTCCTACAAGCACGATCAGCTGGTAAAGCCGCAGGATGCACGCACCATTCTGTTGGTAGATGACAGTATTTCTTCCGGTAACTCGATGCGCGCTGCCTGTGACCAGGTAAAGGCGATCTATGGTGGAACTGTGATGACCATGGCGGCGTTCGTGGAAAAGCACAATCGTCATCAGGTGGACATTTACTTCGAGCAGGTCGAGCAACCGCGTGTTTTCGAATGGAACATCATGCACCACCCTTTCCTTGGCCAGGCCTGCCTGGATATCGACGGGGTGCTCTGCCTTGATCCGACGGCGGAGGAGAACGATGACGGCGAGGGTTACCTCGATTTCCTCTGCAACACCCGACCGCTGTTCATTCCTTCGGTGAAGGTTGCCCATTTGGTAACCAGTCGGCTCGAGAAATACCGTCCCGAAACCGAACGGTGGCTGCAGGAGCACGGCGTTCAGTACGGCCAGTTGCACATGCTCGACCTGCCGAGCGCCGAGGAGCGTAGGCGCCTGAACATTCACCACAAATTTAAGGCACAGGTGTTCGGCCAGGATCCCCTGGCTCGCCTTTTCATTGAAAGCGAGGCTCACCAGGCGCTGGAAATCTGCCGTTTGACCGGCAAGCCTGTGTACTGCATCGAAACCAATGAAATGTACACGGCGGGTCAGTTGCCGAGCCTGAAAGCCGACATCCTGCGCAAGAGCCATAGCCTGAAGCGCAAGGTGCTTAATCGGGCGAAAGCCACGCTGTCGCGTTGGGTGCCAGGCTCCTCGGTATCGAAAGTCTGAACTGGGAAAGGGGGGCGACCCGTGGAGTATGGACCGCGTTTGTGTTCCACCCTATGGACCAATGGCGTGACAGTTGCCCTGACCAACATATCTGGCGAGTACCGCCCACTGGGGTTGGTCCTTGCCGTCTTTAGGCTCGACCGACAGCTTGTATTTCCCCCAGGCCGCTCCCGCTGCCCAATAAGTCATCGGGATACAGTGTTTTTGCAGGTAGGCCAGCAGGTGGTCCATCGCTTCCAGTGCGCGTGGATCGTCGCCCGGAATGCCGAACTCACCAATGTGTCCTTTCCTGTCATGTTTGATCAGCCACTCGACGAAGGGCTTGACCCTTTTGACGCCGAGCATGGTGTCGAAGTCATCTGCCAAAGGCTCGTTGTAATGACCACTGCCATGTTTGTCGATGTACAGATGTGCCGAGAAAATCAGCTTGTCAGCGGGGTCTTTCAGTTGCAGCAGGGCGTCGTTGTACTTTGGCCACTGATAGCTGCTGGACCAGAAATTTCCCTCTATGAGCAAAGGACGCTTGTGGTCGTGCTTGCGTATCGCGTCGATGCCGGCCTGAGCGGCGGCAGGCCAGTACTTATCCACTCCGTGGGGCTCGTTCATGATGTCGTAGGCGTAAAGGCCCTGGCTATTCTTCCAGCGCTTGGCCATCCGCTCGAGAAGATCCTGGTACGCGGAAATGGGGACTTGCTCACTCCCGATGATCTTTTTTTTGTAGCGTGCATAGTTATGCACATCGAGGATTACGCGCATGTCGTTGTCTGCTGCCTGCTCCAATGTCTGATCGATCAGCGAGGCGTAATCCTCGTTCAGGTCGTCGTAAAGTGCCCATTGCAGGCGCTCCCACATGATAGGGAAACGAATGGTGCGAATGCCCCTTTCCTTCCACTTGTTCAGGTAGCCAGGCGCGGGAAAGAAATAATTGGTCTTGAACTTGCCCGGATAAATACCGCCAGAGAAAGCAGCACCGCCAATATTGAGCCCGATCAGGTCGATGGGCTCAGCGTGGGCGCCGGCGCCAGCCATCAGGGCAAGACCGGCAAGAATGCTTTTAAGTTTTTTTCGGGATATGCCAGCTTTTACTTTCATGTTCCGCCTCGTGATATGTCCCTAGGGCGCTGCTTGAGCCGCAATAGTTTGGTTTGTCCTGCAGCGAAGCGTTTTGTTCAGTTTTTTGCGCTGACCAGTGCGCTAGTGGTGGCAGGACGATTCGCCCGTCAGGTATCCCTTGGCGGTTGGAGTTGAATTTAAAGAAGAGAAGTCCATATGAAAAATCCGTTCGCCAGAAGGATGGATCCTTTAATAGGGAAGCTTGATTTACTGGATGAGGCTGATACTGACTCTCTGATGAGAGAGTTGCAAAGAAGTAAGGCTCCGACGATTCTCGGGTTTTTGAATCAGCACGCTTACAACATTGCGCAGCGCCATCGGAATATTTATGAAGGATTTTTCAAGGTTAATTATCTGTTGCGCGATGGTATCGGAATAAAAATGGCGTGCTGGCTTAATGGCGTCGAGCCAAAAGCCAATCTGAATGGATCTGACTTCATTCCGAGATTGATAGAATCTCTCATCGATAGCTCAGACGAGCGATATGAGTTGTTTGCCTTGGGTACACAGGAGCCATGGTTGTCCGAGGGCGCGAGGACGCTGTTCGGCGATCGGCCTTTTCACGCCATGGATGGATTTCGCAAGGTCGATGAGTATCTGCGATTCGTTACGTCACACCATGCCGAAGGTCGCTTCCCGATCATCGTGCTGGCGATGGGGATGCCCAAGCAGGAACAGGTGGCCGTGCAGTTGCGCGATGCGCTGAACACCCCGGCATTGTTGATCTGCGGAGGGGCAATTCTGGATTTCGCCGCCGAACGCTTCCCCCGTGCGCCGTTGTGGATGAGGCGCTTAGGACTGGAGTGGCTATTCCGCTTGCTGTTGGAGCCGCGCCGCTTGTTCAAGCGTTATGCACTGGGTATTCCCCTGTTTTTCTATTACCTGTCTAGAAATTCCTTTGGCAAACAACGTAATAGCGAAGACTGGGAGGGGCTGGAAAGGGAGCGATGATAGATCCCTTCTCATAGCTCGCATCGCCATCGCCAGGTGGCGAGTATCCTTCAGGCACCTAGCTGGTGCCGTACCTTTCCCGGCGGCGCAGTTGCGTCGTCACCTCCTCATTTCCGCCTGAGCCATCGCGCAATACCGGTCGGAACCTCCCGCTACGTGAAGTCATTCTCCCCGATGTGAATTAGCCAGGGCGGTAGCTTCGCCTTCAATTCCCTTCTTGCGTGCTCCGTTTATGCACCGGGGCCTGGTGTGGTCGACCTTGGCGCTCAATCTGTGCTGGACCTGATCAGACGCTTCTAAATTGCGATATGCATTTGGGCTATTAGTCACGCTCGCCGTTTCGCTTGTTAACGACGGAGCCTTTACCAATCGATTAAAACAAGAGAGATCGCGAGTTCCGCTCGTCGGGAATTACGCGGTCCTTATAACGCTAATCCAAAGGCGGTTCAAAAAAGTGACACCTGAGAAGGGGGCATTTTAGCCATATTGATGCTTAATGGCCTTCGCTTTGTGATGTTAATCCGCCACATATCAATAGCAAACTAATGGCCAAGCCATTGCTTGCGACATTTGTTTGGCGATTTTTTTTTGGCTGTAAATTTCCATTATTCTAAAAAAACTATTATAAAGCCGCCACGCAACGTATGGCTCCGCTGGTTCGGCAGGTCGGATCCGTTGCCATGTAGCTCGTTCGGTTGTGTGAATTGGATAATCCACATGCAAGCGTCTGAGCGACCTAATTAACTCCCGCTACTTTCTTATCGGCTCCGCCTTTAGAAGTATTAAGTTCCGGAGAGACTGAATGTCTATCAATTTTGCCCGCAAGATTCTCGCGGCGTCTGTCGCCATGGCTGCAATATTCGCTACGTGCTCGGTTACCAGCGACGCCTATGCGGCGACAACTACTACTTCCGCAACCGCGGCGTTCACTTCGCAGATCAATCGCTTTAACAGCAGCGATTTTGTTAATGGTGTTTGGACCAAAACCGCCGGCGTGTCGGTTCCTGCAACCTCTTCCTCTATTGCAGCTTTCACACCGGGAACTCAGATACGGTTTGCCGATGGCCAAGTTCGCAAGATCACCAAGGTGTTCAAAGTCGGTGCCAACCTGAGCCTTTATGTTGATGGCGGCTTGCTCGACGGCAATAAAGTCGGCGCTCCCAGGACTGTCAGCACCGTGTCAGGCAACACCGATTCCGCTCCAGCAACTCCTGCTCCGGCGCCAGGTACGGGAGCCCCAGGCGGCATCAGTTATTCCGCACTGATCAATAAATTCACCAATGGTGATTGGTTGAACGGCTCCTGGCGCAAGTCGGCCGGTGTATCCATTGCAGCAACTGACGCCAACCTGGCCGCCTTCAAAGTTGGCACCACCGTCAAGACCGCTGACGGCCAGGTACGCAAGGTCATCCAGGTGCAGAAGGTTGCGGGCAATCTGAGCGTTTTCCTGGACGGTGCAGTGCTTGACGGAAATGTCATCGGCTATCCGAAAAAGCTCACCGCTTACGGGGACTCCTCCAGCGCTCCTGCTCCCACTCCGAGCAATCCAGCACCTGTTCCTACCCCGGTTACCGGCGTGTCCAGCGGGCTGAACAACTACACCAATGAACATTGGATGAGTGGCCTCTGGAGGCAGTCGGCAGGATTTACCGTTGCCGGTACCGCTGCCAACCAGAAATCGTTCGTGATCGGTGCTTCTGTGAGACTGGCCGATGGCCAAGTACGCAAGATCACTGCTGCCCACATGAACGGCGGCAACATGAGCGTATTCCTCGATGGCGCCACCCTTGACGTCAACAAGCATGGCTTTCCAAGAACCGTTTCGGTAATCAGTGGCACCGAGGCGCAGAAGCCTGCACCAGCGCCGACACCTGATCCGAACCCCGCAACGCCGCCAGCTAATAACCCTGGCAATGGTGATGTGCGCCTGGTGGGTGTGAACCTCTCCGCCGCCGGCTTCGGTGCGCATGCCGCTCTGCCTGGCGTGTACGGTAAGCATTATTTCTACCCGGCTGAGTCGTACTACAAGAAGTATGCGGACCTCGGAATGGATCTGGTGCGCCTGCCATTCGTCTGGGAACGTATCCAGCCCGCGCTCAATACCAACCTTGAATCGGCGGAACTTGCTCGTCTGATGCAGTCCCTGGACTTTGCGCAGAAGCACGGCGTCAAGGTGATCCTGGACTTGCACAACTACTACCGCTACTACGGCAAGTTGATTGGTACCAAGGACGTTCCGATCGATTCGTTTGCCAGCGTCTGGAGGCAGATCGCGCAGAAGGTGGTCAACCACCCGGCAGTGGATGGTTATGGGCTGATGAACGAGCCTTACTCTACCAACGGGCTGTGGCCGCAAGCAGCCGAAGCCGCCGCCAGGGCCATCCGCTCCGTGGACAGCAAGCGCTGGATCTACGTTGCTGGTGATCGTTACTCAAGCGCCTTCCATTGGCCCAAGTACAACACCACACTGATCAACAGCGCCTGGATGCGTGATCCGAAGAACAACCTGGTCTATGAAGCGCATATGTACTTGGATCACGACTATTCGGGCAATTACGCCAACCGTAACGAGAAATTCGCTCCCTCGCTGGGTGTGGATCGGGTCAAGCCCTTTGTTGAATGGCTGAAAGCCAACAAGTTGCGTGGCTTCATCGGTGAGCATGGCGTGCCGGACTTTGCACCCTCATCCATGGTGGCGATGGACAACCTGCTGGCCTACCTGCGCGAGAACTGTGTGCCGATGACCTATTGGGCAGCAGGCCCGTGGTGGGGCGAGTATGTCCTTTCGCTGGATACTGCAAGTGGTTCGCACCGTCCGCAGCTGCCGGTGCTTCAAAAGCATGCGTCTGCCTCCAATAGCTGCTCCAGCATCGGTCCGCTGCAGTAAGTTACTTGGCAAACGACATTAGAAACGGGCCTTCGGCCCGTTTTTTTTTGGGCCCGAACAGCTGCAACGCAGCCACCTGGCTGGGCCGACCGCCTGCTTTCGCGGGTTGCGTTACATCGGCGCGATGGAACTGAAAATTCCTGCTCCGGTCACCTTTTTATGTGCGTTGAAACTGCACGGGCCGCGCCTGACGACGCGGCTGTGTTCAGACAGGCCCCCGGTCTTTGCGGCCAAGCCATACAAAGGTGAATCAAATGACGACACCCGACGAAGAAATCACTGGTTACGGCGGGCAACCTAGGAGTGGCTCTTCGATGCCCGGTTCTGCTTCGGATCACTCCGGTCAGGATTTCGCGCATGTGGCGCATGACGCCAAACTCAAGGCCGAGCAGGCTGCCGAACAAGTCAAGAATCAGGGCAAGGAGCAGCTGGACAGCTATCGAGAAACTGCTGCCGATGAGATCGAGAAGGTCGCACAGGGGGTCAAAGCTGCTGCTGCCGAACTTGAAAGCCAGGATCAGGCCGGCCTGTCGCACTACGTTGGAGACATGGCACAGAGCATGGTCAAGCTTGCCGACAACTTGCGGGGCAAAAGCGTGGATCAACTGGTCGGCGAGGTGAATCGACTCGCGCGAGACAATCCAGCTCTGTTCATCACCGGAAGCATTGCCCTCGGGTTCGGGCTGACCCGCTTTGCTCGTGCCTCGGCCAAACACAGGGACTCGGATCATCATCGGTCCTCTGAGTCGCCGCGCTTCGATAGCGCCGCCCAAGACCGTCGGCTGCCAAACCAGCACGAAATCAACGAGCACATAGGGGCGGGCGAACATGGCGGCACCGTCGGCAGCATCAGCAACGCGGGCGGGACGTCGACGACCGGAAAACCCGCCAGCAGCTCATCTTTTGGGGCAGGGCAGAGCGGAGCCGACACCACCGCAGGCCTCGGCATGCGTTCCAACGACACGAGCGCAGGGCTGGCGACCAATGCCTCTCACGAAGGTAAAGGCAAAGACGGAGGGCTCAACCCATGAACGAACATCCCAACCCGCATGTGCCTCATGAACCCACCACGCATTCGGCGACCGACAGCTCGGTAGGTAGCTTGCTGCGCCAGTTGACCCATGAGGTTCCGTCCTTAATGACCAAGGAGCTGGCGCTGGCAAAGGCCGAGCTGAGTGAGTCGATCCGTTCGACCAAGGCGGGCGCGGCGAGTGTCGCTACCGGCGGGGTGGTTCTTATGGGCGGCTTCATCGTGCTGCTATTGGCCGCAGTTTACGGTCTCAGCACCGTCATGGCCTCTTGGCTGGCTGCGCTGATCGTAGGCGGTGTGGTAACGGTGGTCGGTCTGATCATGGTCTCGGCCGGCAAGAAAAAATTCGAGGCATCATCCTTCAAGCCCGAGCGCACCATGCACTCGCTGAACAAGGATAAAGATGCCGTCAGGGAGCACACGTCATGAGCACAGGTAATCAGATCAACGCCGAAGCGCAAAAAGATCCCGCAGTGCTCGAACGTGAAATCGATGAGCAGCGTGCCGAGATCAACGAAATCGTGCACGCGCTGGAAAACAAGTTGTCTCCCGGTGAGCTAATCGACACCGCACTTAGCTATGTCAAAGGCGGCAGCGGAGAGTTTTTCAGCAACCTTAGTAATACCGTCAAGGCTAACCCGGTTCCCGCCGTACTGACATCAGTGGGCCTGATCTGGCTGATGGCAGGGCAGAACCGGCAACCGCCACTGCACACAGGCAGCTCGCTCGGTGGTAGCTCAACCGGCCCGTCGGTAAAGGACAGGCTGACCGAAAAGGTCTCCGGCCTAAAGCAACACGCAACTGAAGTCCGCGACAAGACGAGCCAGGTCGGGCATGAAGTAGCCGCCTCGATCGCCGACGTTCGCCATCGTGTGGGTGATAGCAGCCACCACGCCGCCGAAACGCTACGCCACAAGGCCGACCGCGCGCGCGGGGGATTCAATCATCTGCTCACCGAACAACCGCTGGCGCTCGGTGCAATTGGCATTGCGCTGGGCGCACTACTGGCCGCTTCGGTACCCCATACGCGTCGCGAGGATGAACTGCTCGGCGGGGCCAGCGACAAATTGGCAGACAACCTTCGGCACAAGGCGGAAGAGGGTTATCAGAAAGCTTCTGCCGTAGGCAAGGAGGTCGCCGATCAGGTCAGGCATGAGGTGGAAAATCGCGACGCGCAGCGAACCCAATCCGAGCCAACCCCAGGCATGTAAATCGACCCATGGATTCCCGGACGGGCTTGAGTCCTTCCCCGTGTCCCATTGATAATGCAGCGCTTGGCGCCGGTGTAGCTCAGTAGGTAGAGCAGCGCATTCGTAATGCGAAGGTCGGGGGTTCGACTCCTCTCACCGGCACCACTGAAATAAAGGCTCGCAGCGATGCGGGCCTTTTTATTGCGCTTATTTTTTGGTTTCCGCCTCCGGTTTGGAACAAGGCAAAGCGAGTTGCCGGAGGTCCCGTTCCGGTTCAGCGATATATGGAGTGACAACCGTTGGCCTTGATCCGACCATGTACGGTACCCACGCTGCGGCGTACGAAGGTCTCCCTGAGCTACCGCAGAACCTGAGGGCTGTGCAGATCCTGCTGAAGAGCGGTGGCCGTCGCATCTCCAAGGACAAGGCGCTTGAGCGCGTCGCTGGCTATGCTCTATTCAACCGAGGGCTCGTACCAGTTCAAGTCGCCGCAAGGGACGGAAGGCAAGAACTTCGATGATACCGGCGCCTTCGGCCCGACCTGATTACAGCTGATTAACTGCCGGCCGGCAGCAGGGGGCTACTGTTGCCGATCAAGGTGAACGGCAACCTGTGCAGTCGCTAATACCATGGACATGTTATTCGACGTGGCCACCATTCCCACGTTGAGCGAGGCGGTCACTGTGGAAGCGGGTCAGTGGCACTCCATCAGACGTCGGCTTCGGCATGGACCCAAGGTCTACTTGAAAGCGGGCGATGTGGTCGAAGTGTCCGGGGTATTGGCAGCCTGGTCTGTCGGTTGGTTGACGAGGCCTGCTTTCCGGCTGATCCAGCAGAAGCGAAGCCCCCGTTCCGGGGCTTCGACTACAAAAAGATTATGGAGGCGATCATGGACACCCCGATTTGTGGCGTGCACTCGATTGATCACTACGCGCTGTTCGTGCCGTCATTGGTCGATGCTCAGCGGTTCTTTACCAGCTTCGGCCTGCAGGTGGAGGTTGTGGCCGACGGTCTGGAGCTGTCTGCCGCTGATGGTCATGTCTGGGCACGCATTCTGCCTGGCCGCCACAAGGCACTGGCCTACCTCAGTTTCAACTGTTTCGAGCATGATTTCGCCAACTTGCACATGCAGGCTGAAGCCGCCGACGTTCAGTTCGAGGAGGTTGACGGTGTTGGCTTCTGGTTTCGCGACCCCGATGGCAACCTCGTCCAGGTCAAGGCGGGTAGCAAGCACATGCCCGACAGCCGAACTACTGCGCCACGTATCGAACAGGCGTTACGAGGCGTTGAAACGCGTAACGAAGTGGCTCAGGTTCGGCCGCGCCGCTTGTCCCACGTATTGCTGTTCAGTTCGCATGTACCGAGGGCTGTCGCATTCTACGAGCAGGTGCTGGGTCTGAAACTGTCCGATCACTCACAGGACATCGTTGCCTTCACGCACGCTCGTCATGGTTGTGACCATCACCTTGTGGCGTTTTGCAAAAGCAGTGCAAAGGGTTTTCATCACGCCGCGTGGGAGGTCGATAGTGTTGATCAGGTCGGCAATGGTGCGGAGCAGATGGGCAATGCCGGGTTTCGGGAGGGTTGGGGTACCGGACGTCACCGCCTGGGCTCCAATTACTTTCACTATGTGCGCGACCCTTGGGGATCGTTCTGCGAATACTCGGCGGAGATGGACTTCATCGAAGCCGGGGAGCAATGGCCTGCTGGTGATTTTCCACTGGAAAATTCGATGTATCTGTGGGGGCCTGTCGTTCCCGACTACTTCGTGGTCAACACCGAGGCAGGCGAATCGCCGCCCAATAACTAACGCTATCTGCGTCGATTGCCACATCAGACATCCTTGAACCAGCATCGCAACGATGCCGGTGCGCGGGGCTGGCCTGCTTGGCTTTAACCCTAGCAGGCTGCCTTGTTTCGAGGGCGTGGTGATGCCGTGTCACTGCGCGGTAGAGCCGCACTGCTCACATCCTTTAGGGGGGCCGCAGCATCTCCGGAGGCCTGCAGGTGAAGCGCGATCATGTGATCGAGGTTCTTGCGCACGCGGCTTTTCATCGCTTCGATCACCGTTTGCAGTTCAGCCCTCTGGGACGCGTCGAACGAGGCGATCAGGCCTCTTGCTGTCTGGCTTATCTCGGATACTTCGGCGAAGCCGCAAGACTTTCTGGGTGCCCAGGTTTCGAGGAAGCTCGACAGCTTCACCACCTGCTTGGGTAGCAAGGCGATCTGCGGGACTGCATAGGCCAGAGCGGTGATGGCCCCATGCAAGCTGGTGCCGCAGTAGAGCTTGCTGCTGGCGATGCAGCGGATGATGTCTTCGATTTTGCCGCTGTTGACTCGGTGGGCGCGATCGCCCAGCAGACTCTGCAGCTTGTCCAGTGGCTCGTCGTCGGAGTGGCCGGGCGCCTTGCCGATGGTCAGCAGGGCGATCTTCAGGCCGGTGGTCATGCTGAGTTCGGTGAGCTGCTGGGCGATGGCTTCGACGCGACGTTTGGCGTGGTGATCCGAGATGTGGAAAACGATATGCCCCGGCTCGTTGGACGTGGTGTCCTGCGGAAACATGTCGGAAATCAGGATGGCGCTGTCTGGTACCAGGTTGTGCTTGATACCCAGCCTTTCCAGCTCGGCAGAAGTCTCCATGTCACGCACCGAGATATAGCTGCTGTCCCTGAGGTTGCGTGCAATGGCGGTATTGATCAGCGAAGTCTTCTTGCTGATCTCATTGCCGCCAACGCTGCTGTACATCACCTGCAGGTTGGGCAGGTCGCGTTCGCCCAGCACCAGCGGCAGGTCCGAGGGAATGGACGTCAGAATGCGGCTGAGGCGAATGAACAGCTTCTGCCCGAGCAGGTAAGGGCTCGCCTTGATCGGGTAGTAGAGAGCTTGGGGCGCCAGGTAGCCAATGATGCTCTCCCATTGTGCGGTCAGGCACTCGCCTCCTGCGACGATCAGCAGGGTTTTGGGTTGAGAGCGGGTCTGTTCCAGCGCTTTTTTCAACGGGATGGTTGGCAGTGCGCCATATTTTGACAGGTTGGATTTCTTGGTCGCGGCGACCAGCACCGAGAAGCGGCGATCTTCTTCCAGGTACCGCTTGAGGATGATCGCGAAAAGCAGGTCGCCATAGTTATGCCGGTCGTAGGCTCCGTAGATGATGACGTTGGCCGGGTCAGTCATGGCTTTGCGCTCCCTTGGATTCTTTTGAGCTGGATGTACAACAGGAAATTCTTCAAGAACAGGGCGACGGCGGTGGCGAAGCAGGCGCCGTTGACGCCGTAGCGGGGAATTAGCAACAAATTCAGCAGCACGTTGGTCGCGCAGGCGGCGATGTTGTAATGGAGGTACTGCCGATGGTGGCCGGTCATGGTCATGAAAATGCCCAGCGGCCCGGCAGCCAGCACGAAGAAATAGCCCGTTGCCAGCACCAGCAGCGGGAACATGCCCTGCTCGCGGTACTGCTCGCCGAACACGGCGAGGATGTAGTCGTGTAGCAGCACGATGGAAAGCAGGATGACCGTGGCCAACGCCAGCATCACCTTGGAGTACTTGCCGACGATAGCGAAGGTTCCGGCGCGGTCCGCCCTGGCCCATCGCCTGGAAATCTCTGGGCCGATGGTGCCGTTGATGATGAACAGCAGCGTCGTGGAGAGCGCAGCCACCTTGGCGCAGATGTAATAGATGCTGACTTCTGGGGCAGAGCGAAGCATGCCCAGCAGAAGGGTGTCCGACAGTTCAATGATGCTGTTCATCACGGCGATCAGCATCAGCGGCGTGCAAAGCAAGAGCATCTCCTTCCAGCCGATTGCATCGTCCGGCCGCGCGGGGCTCAGATTCAGTTTCGCTCTCGTCACCGCGCCGAGTGTGGCCAGCAGGTAGCTGGCGGCGAAGCAGCCGACGACGGTGGACAGGTCATTGCCCAGAATCAGCACCAGAAGCAAGGTGAGTGCAGGCTGAAATACGGTTTGCCAGAACAGGCCTTCGCTGGTCTTTTGCTTGGCTTTGAGTGTTTCGCTGGCGATGTTGGTCAGCGAAAGGCTTACGGCGGCAACGCTGAAGAGGATGGCGGCGTGCTGGAAGTGCGGTCGAGTGGTCTCGGAAACAAGCACTACCAGCAGGCCGACAGCCACCGCGGGGATATTTGCTGTCAGGGCCAGGATCAGCGCCCTGTTGAGGTAGCTGCCCTGTTGTTCGGGGCGCAGCGCCGAAATGTTCTTCAGACAGGCGATATCGAGGCCGAGACGCGACACCAGCGACACGAAGGTGCCCAGCGCGATGCAGAAGAACAGCGTGCCCGCCAGATCGGGTGCCAGCAGGCGGGCCAGGAGGATATTCAGACCCAGCGTCGCGCCGGCGCCGCTGCCTTTGGTAAGGACAAGCCGGACGTATCGCAACAGCTCGGTTTTCATTCGTGGTTCGCTGGCGTCCGTTGCAATGGCCGACTTCATTGATGCTCCTGCTACCGTAAAGCGGCGTTAGCCATCCCTGGTACATTGGAAATGTGCGGAACGAACAGATGGGCCGGGACGAGCCGGAAGCCTCTTATCGATGGGTCTGTTCGAAAGCCCGGAGGCTGGTGGGTGCCAATGCGGGCGACGTTGGTGACAGCATCCAGAGCCTCGTTGCGCTTGAAAGTTCCGCGTCGGGACTGTTCCGGCGTTGCTCAGCTAGACCATTTGGCGGGTGAACCCAGGCTGTATACGGGGCGAACTCTGGTGAGGGGTAGTCGTCCCATTTCTATCGAGTCGTTATGAAAGGGGGAAAGCATGGCCATTCTGGACACGCGAGGCATAGGTGCGTTCACGCTGCTCAAGCGCACCTTCAAGGAATTCAGTGACGACGACATGTCCACCTATGCTTCGGCGCTGGCGTATCGGGCGTTGTTTTCGCTGTTTCCTTTTCTGCTGTTTCTGATGGCCTTGCTTGGTTTCCTCCAGTTGCCCGAGTTCTTCGCCTGGCTGCGTGAACAGGCGGCGCTGGTGCTACCACCAGTGGCGCTGGAGCAGGTCAACCCGGTCATCGACCAGCTACAGCAGAAAAAAAGCGGGCTGATGTCGGTGGGTATTCTGGTGGCCCTGTGGACCGCATCGGTAGGCGTCAGGGCGTTGATGAATGCGATGAACAAGGCCTACGGTGTCGAAGAGGGGCGACCAACCTGGAAGCTGATGCTGTTATCGCTTTTTTATACGATCGGCATAGCCATCATGCTGCTTACGGTTGCCGCGCTTATGGTATTGGGGCCGCAGGTGATGGAGTGGCTCGCCGAGCAGGTGGGGATGCGACATGTCGTTGTACAGCTCTGGGCCTGGTTGCGCTGGCCCGCGGCGATTTTCCTGATGATGCTGGTGGTGGCGCTGCTTTATTACGTAACCCCCGATGTAGAGCAGGATTTTCGCTTTATCACTCCCGGTTCGGTGCTGGCCGTTATCGTTTGGATCGCGGCCTCGGTGGGGTTCGGCCTGTATGTACAGAACTTCGGTAACTATGACGCCACCTATGGCGGCATCGGCGCCATCATCGTGCTGCTGCTGTACTTCTACATTTCTGCAGCGGTGCTGCTGCTTGGCGCCGAGCTCAATGCGGTGATCGAGCACGCCTCTGTCGAAGGCAAGGAACCTGGCGATAAGCAGATCGAGAGCAAATCGACGGGTTGAGGGTGTAACTCGCGCAGATGGCTCCGTTTCGCCTCATAGGAAGGGTGTGACGAAGCGGGAACAGACCTTGGCGCGAAAGGTCCATTGATTTCATTGCAGAATCTTTCGCAGTGGCTGCGATAGCACGTCTTTGACGGGAAGAGCGATGCGTAGCCAGATGATTCTGCGTCGAAACCGACGGAGACGCGCCATTTGCACATCGCCGACATGACCATGTTTTACGCGCCCGCCAGCGGCGGTGTGCGTACCTATCTCGAAGCCAAGCATCGTCGCTTGCAGCTCTATTCGGGGGTTCGCCACAGCGTTCTGGTCCCTGGGCCCGATTACAGTCACCACGCCGGCGTTTATGAAGTCCCTGCTCCCGTGTTGCCTTTCGGCAAGGGATACCGCTTCCCAGTGCGCCGTGCGCCGTGGCGCAATCTGCTGCGCTCGCTGCATCCCGACCTTATCGAAGTGGGCGACCCCTACATGACCGCCTGGGCCGCAATCGACGCGGGGCGACGGCTGGGTATTCCGGTGATCGGTTTTTATCACTCGGATTTGCCTCTACTGGTCAGCAATCGCATTGGCCATTGGCTGGGTACCAACATGAACGGCTATGTGGCGAGACTCTACAGCAGCTTCGATCGTGTGCTGGCGCCGAGCCAGGCGATGGCAGGCAAACTGATTTCGCTGGGTGTGCCTAATGTCTATGTCCAGCCGCTGGGCGTCGACCTGGAGACTTTCCAGCCGAGTCGTCGAGACCCGGGTCTTCGTAAGCAGCTTGACCTGAGTGACGATACCCGGTTGATGATCTTCGCCGGTCGCGGTTCGCGGGAAAAAAACCTGGGCATTCTGCTGGATACCGCGCGTCGGCTGGGTGCCGGATACCATCTGGTGCTGGTCGGCTCGAGCATGCCCAAGCAGGTCCCGCCGAACGTGACGGTTATCAACCGCTTCTGTCCTGCCAATGAGGTGGCGCGGTTGATGGCCAGCTGTGATGTGCTGCTACACGCTGGCAATCAGGAGACCTTCGGTCTGGTTGTGCTGGAGGCCATGGCCAGTGGAATTCCTGTGGTGGCCGCGCGGGCTGGCGCGTTGCCGGAGCTGGTGCCTTTCCACAGCGGACGTCTGTGCCAACCGCTGGATGCGGCGGCGATGGCGCAGGCGGTGCGGGAGCTGTTCGAGTGCGATCACCGTATGCTCGGCAGGCAGGCACGCCAGCATGTCGAGGCGCACCATGCTTGGGATGCGGTGGTAGCCGGCCTGCTGGCGCACTATCAAGCGGTGCTGGGTATCCCCAGCCTGTCGGTCGCCATGCATGGCTGATCGCTCGCTGATGTTGGTGCTGCATGACGTAGCGCCAGAAACCTGGGCCGATTATCGATCCTTCGTCGAGGCTGTCGATGCGTTGGGAAACATCCCAATGACGTGGCTGGTAGTGCCAGATTTCCACCGCCGCAATCGCCTGGATGCGCACCCTCAGTTTTGCCGCATGCTTGAGCAGCGCGTGGCGCTGGGCGACGAGTTGGTTCTGCATGGTTACCACCACCTCGACGAAGCACCTATGCCGCGCGGGCCTCACGAATGGTTCATGCGACGCGTGCTGACCCATGAAGGGGAGTTCTATGCGCTGAGCGAAGCCGATGCGTCGAGGCGTCTGGAGCAGGGCATGGCCATGTTCCGGCACTTCGGATGGCCGCTGCATGGTTTTGTTCCGCCGGGCTGGCTGCTCGGTGCAGGGGCTCGGCGGGCGCTGGAGGCGAGCGGGCTGACATATACGAGCAATGTCGGGCAGCTACGGTTGCTGCCGGGTTTCACTCCCATCGAGGCGCCATCATTGGTGTGGAGTGCCCGCAGCGCCTGGCGTCGGGGCCTTTCTCGGCAGGTGAGCGAGCGCATGCTCGAGCGGCACCGGCAGGCCTCGGTATTGCGTCTGGGCATCCATCCGGTGGACATGCGCCACCAGTATTCTCGGCAATATTGGCTGGACACCCTGAGCCGGCTGCTGGATGCGGGGCGCGTGCCGACGACGAAAATAGACTGGTTGAGAAAGCACGCGTTGCCTGTAGGCGCAGTGGCATGAACCGCCATTTGTGGATTCTGGCCGCGGCGTTGAGCGGGGCCGTGTTGGTCCCGCTGCTACTGGGCGGCAGTGGGTTGTTCGGGCGTTTGCGCAGCTTTCCGCTCGATCTGCTATTGCTGATGCTCGGCATGATCGTACTGGGGTGGTTTCTCAATGCGTTGCGTTTGCGCTTGCTGATCGGTCATCGCAGGCTGGCGCAGGGGCGTGCAGTGGCTATCGTCATAGCGACCGAGTTCGCCGTGTGTGCAACGCCTGGGGGAGCCGGCGGCCCGCTGACCATGATGGCGTTGCTGATGCGTCATGGAGTGGCGCCTTCCAAAGGCACCGCGACCTACGCGGTTGAGCAGTTGAGTGACCTGCTGTTCTTCATCTGTGCGTTGGTGGGTGTGCTCATCTTTGCCATGACTCAGGCGATGAATGCCTACATTGCCAGCCTGCTGGGGATCACCAGTGCGTTGCTGATCGGGCTGGTGGTTCTGCTGGCTTTGCTCGGACGCTTCCATCACCGCGTATTTCTGTTTAACGGCTGGTTGGTCAGTCGTCTTGGCGTTAAGCAGCGGCGCAAGCGCCGTTGGGCACGCAAGGTGATCCGCTTTAGGAACGCCTTGCAGGACTGTTTCCGCCTACCGCGCCGTGTCCTGCTCGGTGTGTTCGCCCTCACCACGCTGCATTGGCTGCTGCGCTACAGCGTGCTCTACCTGACCCTGCGCGGGCTTGGCAGTGAACTCGCCTGGGCATGGACCTTCATCGTCCAGTTGCTGGCCCTGACGGCAGGTCAGTTCAGCCTGCTCCCCGGAGGCGCTGGCAGCGCGGACCTGGCATCCGCGGCGCTGCTGACGCCGCTGGTGGGTACGTCCACCACCGCGGCGGCCATCCTTATCTGGCGCTTCGTGACCTACTATTTCTATCTGATCGCGGGGGCTCCGGTTTTTGTGCACCTGGCCGGCCACACGCTGTCCAGGCTGCTGCGCACTCGTCAGGGCTGAGGGGTCTACCGTTCCTCGGAAATACGCAACCAACCCCGGCCCAGCCTGTCACAACAGGGTGACCAATGATCCCAAAAGAGAGAACGCCATGAGCAGTACCGGAGACAAGATCAAGGGTAAAGCCAACGAAGGTATGGGTAAGGTCAAGCAGGGAGTCGGTGAGGCTACCGATAACCCGCGCCTGAAAGGCGAAGGCCGGGCGCAGGAACTGAAGGGCGATGCCCAACAGGTAAAGGGTAATGTGAAAGACGCGGTGAAGAAGGGTGTCGACAAAGCCTGATCGACAGCGCAAACAAAAATGCCCGCCTCTTTAAAAGGGCGGGCATTTTTCATTCAGCATAGGAAGCCTTGTTTAGCGTTCCAGATACTGCAGCTTGTCCTTCACGCCATCCCACTCTTCAGCGTCAGGCAACGAATCCTTCTTCTCGGTAATGTTCGGCCAGATTTCAGCAAGATCGGCGTTCAACTGGATGTATTCCTGCTGGTCTTCCGGTACTTCGTCTTCGGAGAAGATTGCCTGGGCCGGGCACTCCGGCTCGCAGAGCGCGCAATCGATGCACTCGTCCGGATGAATGACCAGAAAATTCGGGCCTTCGTAGAAACAGTCCACCGGACAGACTTCTACGCAATCGGTGTATTTGCACTTGATGCAGTTGTCGGTGACGACGAAGGTCATTTCTATTATCTCCTCAGGAGTTTCGGGTGGCGTTGCAATGACGCCCCCGGTTCGGCAGGCTCCAGCGGCACCAGGCAAATGCCGCTCATATCCAAAAATGCGCGCGATTCTAGCAGCTTTTCTTGGCAATCAGACCTGCGTTTTCAGGCTGTATAGCAGCTCCAGAGCCTGACGCGGCGTCAGGTCATCGGGTTGGATCTTGCCCAGCGCCTCGATGACCGGGTGCGGCAGGCTGGCGAACAGGTCGTTCTGCATGGGCGGAGCGGGCTGGCCGGGCGTCATTTTCGGCATTTCGTGGGGCAAGCTGGTGGTTTCCAGCCGCGACAGATGGTCGCGGGCGCGCTGGATCACTTCGCCTGGGACGCCTGCCAGCTGCGCCACTGCCAGCCCATAGCTCTGGCTGGCCGGACCGGGCAGCACGTGATGCAGGAAGACGATGCGCTCGTTGTGCTCGGTGGCCGACAAATGCACGTTGGCCACTACCGGCTCGCTTTCCGGCAGCACCGTCAACTCGAAGTAATGGGTGGCAAACAGGGTGAAGGCGCGCAGCTTGGCCAGGTGTTCGGCAGCGGCCCAGGCCAGTGACAGACCATCGAAGGTACTGGTACCACGGCCCACTTCATCCATCAGGACCAGGCTGCGGTCGCTGGCGTTGTGCAGGATATTGGCGGTTTCACTCATCTCGACCATGAAAGTCGAGCGGCCTCCGGCCAGGTCGTCGCTTGAGCCGATGCGGGTGAATATGCGGTCCACCAGCGACAGCTCGCAGGCCTTGGCTGGCACGAAGCTGCCGATCTGCGCCAGTAGGACAATCAAGGCGGTCTGGCGCATGTAGGTGGATTTACCACCCATGTTCGGCCCGGTGATCACCAGCATGCGGGTGTCGTTGTCGAGGGTGAGGTCGTTGGCCACGAAAGGCGTCTGCAACACCTGCTCCACCACCGGGTGGCGACCCTGTTCGATACGCAGGCAGGGCTGCTCGACGAAGCGCGGGCGATTCAGGTCCAGCGTCAGCGCTCGCTCGGCGAGGTTGCTCAGCACGTCCAGCTCGGCCAGCGCGGCGGCGGAATCCTGCAGCGGCGCCAGGTGACCGATCAGCAGTTCCAGCAATTCCTCGTAGAGCTGCTTTTCACGAGCCAGGGCACGGCTCTTGGCTGACAGCGCCTTGTCCTCGAATTCCTTGAGTTCCGGGGTAATGAAGCGCTCGGCACCCTTGAGCGTCTGCCGACGAATATAGTCAGCGGGCGCGGATTCAGCCTGCTTGCTCGGCAGCTCGATGAAATAGCCATGCACGCGGTTGTAGCCGACCTTGAGGTTGGCCAGACCGGTGCGCGCCTTTTCGCGAGTTTCCAGATCCATCAGGTACTGGCCGGCGTTTTCGGAGAGCGACTGCAGCTCGTCCAACTCCCTGTCATAACCGGTCTTCAGCACGCCGCCATCGCGGATCACCGCCGGCGGGCTGTCGATGATTGCCTTGGCCAGCAATTCGGCCAGCTCGGGGTAGGTGCGGATGCTGTTGGCCAGTTCTCTGAGGTGCGGTGCCTCCAGGTCCTGCATGCCGGCCTGCAGTTGCGGAAGTGCGGCCAGGGCATCGCGCAGCCGTGCCAGGTCTCGTGGGCGGGCGTTGCGCAGGCCGATCCGCGCGAGGATGCGTTCCAGGTCGCCAATCTCCTTGAGCTGCGGCTGGATCTGCTCGAAGCGGTAGTGTTCCAGCAGGCAGGTGATCGAGTCCTGACGCGCTTCCAGCACCTGGCGGTCGCGCAGCGGGCGATTCAGCCAGCGGCTCAGCAGGCGCGAGCCCATGGCGGTTTGGCAGCGGTCGACCACTGATTGCAAGGTGTTGTCGCGCCCGCCGCCGAGGTTGATGTCCAACTCCAGATTGCGCCGGGTCGCGCCGTCCAGCACCACGCTGTCATCGAGGCGCTCATGGCGCAGACTGCGCAGGTGATGCAGGGCGGTGCGCTGGGTTTCCTTGGCATAGGTCAGCAGGCAGCCGGCGGCACCGATGGCCAAGGTCAGCCTTTCGCAGCCGAAGCCTTTCAGATCCTGGGTCGCGAACTGCTGGCAGAGGCCCTTGAAGGCGCTGTCACGATCGAAGTCCCAGGGCGCGCGGCGGCGCACGCCACGACGTTTTTCCAGCGGTAGGCCAGCCGGCCAGTCATCGGGAATCATCAGTTCCGCGGGATTCAACCGCTCCACTTCCGCCAGCAGGGTTTCCCAGCCACCGAATTCCTGCACCGTGAAGCGCCCGCTGGTGATATCCAGCACTGAAAGGCCAAACAATCGCTCATCGCCGACTACGGCGGCCAGCAGGTTGTCGCGATGCTCATCCAGCAGCGCTTCATCGCTGACCGTGCCGGGGGTGATGATGCGCACCACCTGGCGTTCAACAGGCCCCTTACTGGTGGCCGGATCGCCGATCTGCTCGCAGATCACCACCGATTCGCCGAGCTTCACCAGCCGCGCCAGATAACCCTCGGCGGCATGGAAGGGAATGCCCGCCATCGGAATTGCCGTGCCCGCCGACTGGCCGCGCGCGGTCAGGGTGATGTCGAGCAGCTTGGCCGCCTTCTTGGCGTCCTCGTAGAACAGCTCGTAGAAGTCCCCCATGCGGTAGAACATCAGCTGATCCGGATGCTCGCGCTTGAGCTTCCAGTACTGTTGCATCATCGGGGTGTGTGCGGAAAGGTCGGCGTTGGGTTTGGTCATCGGTTGCGGTGCGGCTCGTTGTAGGGCGAGGGAACCCGAATCGTAGGCCCAGGCAGCGGTGGTGGCGCCGCCGGGCCTGGGGAGGGGTCCCGCGGAAACCGGCAAGGTTATCACGGGCGGCGCGGTGCGGCAGGGCTGAGCAGACATCCATCCGGACGACCATTGGCGACGAAAGGTCATCTGTCGGACGGGTAGAGGAAAGCGTTGACAGTCACGTCGATGCTGCCGATAACTTGCCCGTCGATCGGTTGCGGCGCGCCACGCGCATGACTTGCGTATGCCTTTCGATGCCCTTCGAATCTCGCGACCCTTCAGGCCCATGGCGCTGGTGCGGTAGCTTGCCTGATCGTCGTTCCTGCCTCGCAAGTTCAGCTACGGCTGACCGCTGCGCGTGCACGCGTTACCTCCTCGCGTCAGTTCCCCTGCAGTAACTCTGGCGATTCCCTCAGAATCCAAGTGAGCAGCAGACATGTCCCGACTACTCGGAGTCGATGCCCTGCGCGGCGCGGCGGCATTGTGCGTCGCCTATTCCCACCTGATCGCAAAAATGAAGCGCGACGGCCATTTCGACGAGATGACTGGCCTCCTGTTTCTCCTCAGCAAGGCGGTGCTGGATATCGGTAAGGCCAGCGTGCTGGTGTTGTTCGCGCTGAGCGGCTATTTCGTCGTGGCGGCCTTGTACAAGAGCCGTAGCCGCTACGAGCGGCCTATTGTGGCGTTCGTCCATCAGCGTTTTTTCAGGCTGTTCCCGTTGTACTGGTTATCCCTTTTTCTGGGCGTCATGTTTCCCTGGGATAATCCGGCCAAGCTGTTCAGCCCGGCTGTCATCGCCATCAATGCAACGATGCTGCAGGGCTTCGTGTTTGTCGAAAACGTCATCGGCCTGTACTGGACGCTGCAGATTGAGCTCATGTTCTACGTCCTCTGCGTTCTGATCTTCGCGCTGCGCCTCGGTGGCTCGGCAAAACGGGATCTGCTGTTTCTGCTTGCGCAGTATCTGTTCACGCTGTGGTTGGCTTTCCTGCGCTACAAGCTGGAAATCAAGTTGCCGGTGGCTTTGCCGTTGATGCTGAGCGTGTGTTTTCTCGGCGCCTTGTGGAAGGCGACGGACAATGGCCGAGCGGCTGCTACCGGGCACTACGCGCGCATCGCGGTCGGGCTGTTCTATCTGTTCCTGCTGCCGATCTGCCTGCTCGCTTACTCCCGCGACACCGGATTCGGTGAAACCTGGTACCGCTACTTCGTCAGTTACGGGGTAGGGGTTGCCCTCTTTATCGGCGCCACGCGCATCAGCGGCAACAAGCTGTGCTGGCTAGCGCCGCTTGGCGGTGTTGGATACATCATCTTCCTCGCCCATCCTTCGGTGTTCGCGATAGCCGAACGGCTGGGTTTCGGTGCTGGCGATGTGGATATTCCGGGCCCGCTGTATATCGTGGTGATGCTGATTCTGCTGACGCTGTTCGGGTTCTTTGTGAAGCGGACCCTCGCCGACCCTATTCAGCGCTATGGCGATGCCCTTGGGGAGTCGCCGCGGGCGGCGAGCCGGTGAAGGCCTCTGCCGGGACGCCGGGACGCCTCATGGCCCGCCAAAGATACCGCCCGGCCAGTCAGGCTTGAGGCGGGCTGAACTCTGCGAGTTGCTGGTGTAGGGTATGGGCCACCTTCAGGATGCGCGGAGCACCAATGAATCTCACTGAACTGGCTGCCCGCCTGGGCGAAGAACTGCAGCGCCTCGGCGCTCAGGTCACCACCGCAGAATCCTGTACCGGTGGCGGCATTGCCGAA